>JGI24703J35330_11748164_pt1 | contig 11363 bp, 8 predicted proteins | sample TergutNt197P1_FD_35330 | JGI IMG/M metagenome (IMG submission 35330) | reverse complement strand
AAGTGCGCAAGAGGGGTGTGGGGACGGAGTCCCCACGGTCTTTCTTCCTACTCCTTCATACTACCAAGAGCAACACCTGCCACGATATATTTAGATAGAATAGCGTAAACGATAAACAGTGGCAGAACAGTCATGGCGAGCCCAAGATATTGCGCGCCAAGTACGGTGTCGTAGATATCGCCTTGGAGCAGCTGAACCATAACGGGCATGGTTCGGTTATTGCCGCGCAGTAGGAGCATTGGCATGAAGAGAGTGTTCCATGTGCCTACGAAGACGAAGATTGCTTGGGTAGCAAGAGCGGGTTTCATTATGGGCATGATAATCATGTTAAAGGTGTAGAATTCTTTCGCACCGTCTATTCTTGCGGCTTCGACGAGGTCTATGGAAAGCGAGGCGAGTAGGTATTGGCGCATGAAGAAAACTATTCCCGGCGAAGCGATTGCGGGTATTATCAGCGGCCAGAAGCTATTTGTCCAGCCTATTCTGGTAACGAATTGGAAGAAACCAACTACGTTTAGCTGTGTGGGAATCATCATGAGAAATAGTATGAAAGCGAAGATGGCGTTTTTGAATCGCCATTCAAAAGCGACGTTAGCGTAGGCGGTTAAGGGTGAGAAGTAGATTGCCAGAATAGTTGCCCCCAAAGCGACAATCATAGAGTTTCTGAAGCCAAGGAAGGGGTCGAAAGCACGCTCTACAAGTTGTTCGTATCTTATGATTTGTTCTCCGGCGGCATTTAATAATGGTTGACCCGCCGCATCTACTTGGGCAACTGGAACTAAGCCCATCATATGCCTGTAGTTGTCCATAAGGTAGGAGCTTGGTGTAAAAGAGAGTGCGTTTTGCTGAATTTGGGGGGTGCTTCGGGTTGCGTTTACGAACATTATTATGAAGGGCAAGACGCTGAGAATTGCAAGCACCGTACACAGCGTGTAGATTATGGTTCTGGAAATGTATATTCTTGCTTTTGTCGCGGTTGTCATAGGCCTGCCCTCCTCATTGCTTTTTCTTTTGCGCGAACTTCGCGGCGCAAGCGGGCGGCATCTTTATCGCGCATGATGTAGAAAAGTACACCCGACACCGCACATATGAACACGAACATAATCATACTTGCCGCGGCAGAGCGATTGTAGCGTTGCGCACCTTCAAAGGCCTGATGGAATATGAACAGGGACGTGGTTAGCGTAGAGTTTTGTGGGCGACCGTCCATGAACATACGCGGAATATCAAACATTTGCATACCGCCTACGAAGCTTGTTACAAGGGTGAACAGTAAAATTGTGCGAAGCGATGGCAAAGTGATATACCTGAATGTTTTAAAATGCGACGCGCCATCGATAGCGGCTGCCTCAAAGAGGGTTGGGCTGATGCCCATGATTCCGGCGATTAGGATAATCATCGTAACGCCATACCACATCCAAAACTGGATGAATGCCACGATTACTTGCGCATTAAAAATACTGTAGCCAAAGGGCTCCGCAAATACTCTTTCAAGTATATTAACAGAGTATTCCTGTATGCCTAAGCGTACCATCAAATCATTGGCGGGCCCTATCGGATGCCCGAATAATGTGCTGAAAAGCAAGGCGATACTTGCCGCTGTAATGATATTTGGCATGTAGAAAAGGATTTTATAAAACCCTACAAGTTTTATTCTCAGCAACTTGTTTGTAAACCACGATGCAAGGGTTAATGCCAGAAGAATTTGCGGGATAAAATTTAGGAGCCATATGAAAATTGTGTTAGCAAATGCGGTTCTGAAAAGTTCAGAATTTAGTACATCTATGAACCAGAAGAATGGGTTTAAAGTGCCGTCTTCTGTAAAAATTGTGTCAGCATCGCCTACGCCTGATACCACAACGGATTCTGCGGATATGGATGGCGCGGATTGGCCACTTATTGTTATTTCTATTTCATCGTAAACGCCGGAGCCGTCATTTGCCGTAGCGCGTACGAAAACTGTTCCGTTTGCGCGGGCGGTTAACGAACCTGCCGCATTTATTGTGGCGTTTCCGTCGAACTGGCGAACAGACCATGTAATATTTTGGTTTGCGTCAGCAGGAAGGATGGTTGCGTAAATTTGCATAGAGCCACTGTCTACGGAAATGCCTGTTGCGCCGCCATCGCCCGAAATGGAAATGGATGTTACCGGATTATCGGGGAGCTGAACATTGGCTGTAGCAATTTCATCGGGAATTACTTGCCCCCGAATTGTAATTTCCATTTCGTCGAATACCCCTGTGCCGTCTGCCGCCGTTGCCCGAACCAGTACAGTTCCCTCCGACAACGCGGTGAGAAGCCCACCTTCGCTAATCGCGGCATCGCCGGTGAGAGGCGTTACCGACCACTCTACATCTCTGTTAGTTACATTGTCGGGGATAACTCTTCCCCGCATTTGTAAAGTATTACTGCCCTCTACAACTGTGTTCCATGTAAATGTTGTGTCACTAAGACCTGCGCCCAGCATTACCGGGCCTTCCATATCGGTAAATCCAATCGTTGTTGTAAATATTAACGGATACAACTGAAATATAAGAAATGCGAGAATAAATGGCAACGTGAATATGTAGCCGTATTTCGCATAGCTAACTCTTTTCGTTAGTTTCGGCTCCGATTTCATGAATCTCACCTCCAAAAAAGTATGCATTAGGGGAACTTCCTGAAAAGTTCCCCTAACGGCTTCTTTAGCTATAGCGTTTTTCATCGACAATGACGATTTTATGTTCTGATGAAAAACGCTTTCAATCGGTTCGTCGTTTTCATTTTCAATGAAAACGACCGTATAGCGTTTTTCATCGACAATGACGATTTTATGCTCTGATGAAAAACGCTTTCAACCGGTTCGCCGTTTTCATTTTCAATGAAAACGACCGTACTATTTAATTATTCAATACCAATGTTTTCGCGAACAAGAAGCCTGAAAGCGTCAAGTGCTTCGTCGCGAGTCATGTCGCCGCGAGCATAGTACATACCGTGGTCGTTAAACCAGCCGTTGATAATCTCGTCATGCTGTGTGAAGAGTGTTCCGTCTGCGTATGCACCTGCGGGGATAAGAATGTCAAACATATCTTGACCGCCGAGGAATGGAATTGACCCGTCTGCGCCTGCCATAACTACGCCTGATGATACTGCGTCTTTTGTATCGTTATCTGCAAAGAGGGTTCCGTTTGCCCACATATATTGAAGGCCTGTGTTGCTTGTGTCGAGGGTAATCCACTCGATTAATTGACGAACGCCGTCACGTGCGCCTTCTTGCATGTTTGCAGCAGGGAATACCCATGTGCCGCCCCATGAGAATCCAACGGGGGGAACTGTGATTGCCCAGTCGCCATAGGTGTCGCCTGCGTTATCTGCCATAACGTAGTTGATAAGCCATGCGGGACCTAAGAATGAGAATACCGGACGGTCGCCTGAGCCTGACATGTCTGCAAACCATGCGCCACTCCATGAAGCTGTGTCGTTAAACCAGCCATTTTGGTAAAGGGTTCTTGCATAGTCGAAGAACGCCATACGGTCAGGATGGATGTCAAGTTGACCGTTAACAATCCATGGTCCGCCTGTGTTTCTTACTGCTTGCCATATGTCGCCTGAACCTGAAACGATGCTGATTCCTTCTGCATCAAGTTCTGCCGCTGCATCCATGAAACGACCCCAACCGGGACCTACTCTTGTACGAATATAGTCCGGGTCATCGGTGCCCCATGTTTGTATTGCAAGGCTGCGGCGGTAGATTAACGCGCTACCTGTATGTTGGAATGCAAGTGCTACTACATCACCATCGCGTGAGCCTAGGTCTACGGTGTATTGTGCAATGTCTGCCGCTGCGATTTTGCCGGAGAGGTCGGTGATGCCGAGTTCCTCAAATGACATTGCAAAACTTGACATGTCGCCTTGTGAGTATCTTACTACCATTGCTGACTCTGCCGCAAACATGTCGGGAGCGTCTGCGCCGCCGCCTGCGAGTGCCATGTCAAGTGCCAGCTGGTATCCGCCACCGTCGGTAGGGATAATTGTAGATACAACGTGGTATCTTTCCGCAAATTCCGGATTAAGTCTTTTGAACTCAACTACCATTCTGGGGATTTCGTCTGTGAAAGCCCAGAGATTGATAACTTGTACGCCATCGGGTACTTCTACCGGTGGTGCCGGTGGTGTTTCTGCCCCACCCTCTGCTGGCGGTGCGTCTCCACCTGCCGGTGGTGCCGGTGTGTCGTCATTTCCGCCACACGCTGCAAATAGTGCCATTGCTACAAGCGCGAGCGTTAATAAAAGCAATTTTCTTTTCATTTTCTTTCCTCCTGTTTTTAAGAAAATTTTTTATCAGGGGAAGCCCCCTGTGACATTCTACAATACTTACAATCTTTTTACAAGATGTTTACAATATAATTACAAAAATTTTTTTGGAAGCTATTCCCACTCATTGACTTTGCCAAATATTTCATGTACCTTTCTCTTATGAAAATTATTGTAGGGCTGGGCAACCCTGGTGATTCTTACAAGGGAACACGCCACAATGTAGGCTTTGAAGCCATTGACAAGCTTTGTTACGATTTTAATATTACGCTAAAAGCTAATCGACGCTTTCGCGCAAATATCGGCGAAGGCAGAATAGAAAACACTTCTCTTATGTTTGTCAAGCCGTCGACTTACATGAATTTGAGTGGCGAATCTGTTAAGCTTGCTGTAGATTATTACAAATTACCCCCATCGGAGGTCATTGTCATTTATGACGATGTATCATTGCCTGTGGGGGATGTTCGCGTGCGCGAACGCGGCGGCGCGAATGGTCAAAAGGGTATGCTTAATATTATCGACCATCTGAATACAGACGAATTTACCCGCATTCGCATAGGAATCGGAAGTAAACCCCCCAGCTGGACTCTTTCCGATTATGTTCTGAGCCGCTTTCTGCGCGAAGAATGGGACGATATGATTCTGGGTATCACCAAGGCAGGCAACGCGCTGGAACATATTCTAAAGGAAGGAACTCCTTCCGCTATGAATATTTTTAATAGAAAATTACCGAAAGAGGAAGTTAATGAATAACCACGATTCATCAAATGGGATTTTTTCCCAAATGCCAGTTTGCCCTGTGTTTGAAAGGCTTATCAAGCTTATTACCAAAACATCTTCCGGAACTTTTTGGTTGAACAACGCGGTTAATGCGCAAAAATGGCACTTCGCTTCGGCAGTTTTAAGCGAGGCGCGTCGCCCTGCTTTAATTATCGCGCCTTCCGAGTTAAAGGCTAAAGAAATTTATGAAGATATGTATTATTTTATGCGGGAAAATTGCAGTGTTTATCCGGGGCGCGATTTAATTTTTTATGCCGCCGATGTGAAAAGCCCCGAAATTACACGCCAGAGGCTTAGGGTAATGGACAGACTCGGTAGAGATAATTCAATTGTGATTCTTTCTGCCGAAGCCTTGCTCGACAGGATGATTCCGCCTGAAAATTTTCGGCGTTATCGCTTCTCTTTAAATATAGGGGATGTGTGCGAGCCTGATGTGTTGGTGAAAAAACTTGTGCAGATGGGTTATGAGCGCAGTTCCCTTGCAGAGGGGCCGGGACAATTTGCACTGCGCGGCGGCATTATGGATATTTTTCCTGCCGTTGCCAAATGTAATAATAACCATGAACTTTCAGAATCTCAGGCCCTCAGAATTGAATTTTTCGGCGATGATGTTGATTCTGTTCGGATTATTGATTCCCTTTCCCAGAGGTCGGTTGAAAATATTGATGGCTTTGAAATTTACCCTGTGCGGGAGCTGGTTTTCGGCGCGAAACGCTTGCGCGAGGCGACCGAGAAAATTCGCGGCGCGGCAGATGTTCAAAAAGCCACCCTTTTAAAGGAAGGACGTACCAAAGAGGCAAAAACCCTTTCGGATACAATTGAAAATATTCTGGAGAACTGTGATGTTGGCGCGCAGGGGGCAGATTCGTTTTTGCCGTTTTTCTATGAAGAAGAATGCAATCTGCTGGACTATTTGCCCGAAAATACCGTAATTTTCTTTGACGAGCCGAATTTTATTAAAAATCATATGCAAACCGTTTGGCGCGAGTACGAAGAAAGCGTAGCGCATAGGCTTTTGGCGGGAAGGCTTCTGCCCGAGCAAATTAATGTTCTGCTTCCGTGGGAAGAAATTTTGCATAAAACGCAAAAGTTTTCCCGCGTTTTGTTCTCGTCAATGGCGGGGAAATTGGACGAATTTCCTAATGCAACAGAAATACCTCTGAATGTTCGGGCGTTGATGCCGCTGAGAAATAAACCCGATGAACTAAAACAGGATTTGCAAATTTTATTAAACCGCGGTTATCATATCGCCCTTCTTGCAGGTTCGGGGCGGCACGGAAGGCAGATTTCCCAAAGCTTAAACGATATGGATATTCTATCGCGATTTGCCGAATCGCTTGTTGGCGAAAATCTCGCGCCCAATCTCATTACCGTCACACGCGGTACGCTTTCGGCGGGCTTTGAGTATCCCGACCTTAAACTTGCGGTAATTACCGAAAAAGAACTTTTCACCGCAGAAAAAACACGCAATCGCCGCAGTCGTCGCAAACAAAAAAATGCCGAGAAAATCAGCAGCTTCACCGACCTTCGCATTGGCGATTACATCGTTCACGATAATCACGGAATCGGCGTTTTTCGCGGCATCGAGCAGGTAATTAGCGACGGACTTTCTCGCGATTATTTAAAACTTGAATACTCCGATGGCGGGCATTTGTATGTTCAAACCTCACAAATGGATATGATTCAAAAATATATCGGCGGGCGAGAAGACGCGAAACTCTCAAAACTCGGCGGCGCAGACTGGGCAAAGGCAAAATCTCGCGCTCGCCAAGCAGTCGAAATTCTTGCGGCAGATTTAATCAAACTTTACGCCGAACGCGCCGCCGCAAAAGCCCACGTTTACAGCCCCGACACCGTTTGGCAAGCAGAATTTGAAAATCAATTTGAATATACCGAAACCGATGACCAAATAGCCGCTATCGAAGACGTGAAACGCGATATGGAATCGCCAAAAGTCATGGACAGGCTGATTTGCGGCGATGTAGGCTATGGCAAAACAGAAATCGCCATCCGCGCCGCGTTCAAAGCCGTTCAAGACGGCAAGCAGGTCGCCTATCTTGTTCCCACCACGATTCTTGCACAACAGCACTATCTCACATTCGCTTCCCGCATGAAATCCTATCCAATCGTTGTCGAGCGTCTTTCCCGCTTCCAGTCGAAAAAGGAACAGACCGAAACACTGAAAAATCTCGCTTCAGGCGCGTCAGACATAGTTATAGGCACGCACAGACTCCTTTCCAAGGATGTGAAATTCAAGGATTTGGGGCTTATTATCGTGGACGAAGAACAACGCTTCGGCGTAGGCCACAAGGAGAAATTAAAAGAAATCCGCGCAGACGTGGACGTTCTCACCCTCACTGCCACCCCCATCCCCCGCACTTTGCATTTCTCCCTAACTGGCATCCGCGATATGTCCCTCTTGGACGAACCGCCCGAAGCCCGCCGTCCCATCCAAACCTATGTTATGGAGCATAATTCCGAATTCGTTCGAGATGCCATAAACCGCGAACTGGCACGTGGCGGTCAGGTATATTACCTCCACAATCGCGTGCGCAATATCGCCGAAGAAGCCGCTCGCATCTCCGCACTTGTACCCATGGCGCGTATCGCCTTCGCCCATGGGCAAATGTCCGAAACAGAGCTTGAAAATATTATGCACGATTTCGTCGAAGGCGAACTGGATGTTTTGGTATGCACCACGATTATCGAAACAGGGCTGGATATCCCAAATGTTAATACAATTATAATCCAAAACGCAGACTTCATGGGGCTTTCACAGCTTTACCAACTGCGCGGGCGCGTTGGTCGTTCGTCTCGCCTTGCCTACGCATATCTTATGTATCGCCGCGATAAAGTCCTGCGCGAAGATGCTGAAAAACGCCTCCAAACCATTCGCGAATTCACCGAATTCGGCGCGGGCTTTAAAATCGCCATGCGCGACTTGGAAATTCGCGGCGCGGGAAATCTTCTCGGTCAACAGCAACACGGACACATGGATTTGGTCGGCTATGATATGTACTGCAAGCTCCTTGCCGAAGCCGTCGGCGAACTTCGCGGCACACCCCAAATCCAAATCCCCGAAACCAACATCGATATCAGCGTAGATGCTTTCATCCCCACCCGCCTCATCCCCGACGAACAACAAAAACTAGAAATCTACAAAAAAATATCCCTCATCAACTCACAACAGGATTTCATGGATGTACAAGAAGAAATCGAAGACCGCTACGGCACTATCCCTCCCCCCGTTATAAACCTCTTGGATGTCGCCCAAATGAAGGCCGAAGCCCGCGCCCTCGGCATAATCGGCATCACACAAAAGGGGCTGAACATCATCCTGACATTCCGCCCCGACGCTTCCGTTGACCCCGACAAAATCATGCACGCCGTCACAAAAAACCCCACCCGCCTCCTTTTCACCATGGCGCAAAATCCCTTCATCACCATACGCGCCTACAAAAATGAAAAACCCCCCGAAGACGGCGGCGTTGAAAAAATCCGCGAAATCAGAGAGCTGCTAAGCAATTTGAATTCGTAAAGTTTCGCATTTGCTTGTTATTACTCCACCAACATAGTCTTGCGCCGCTTTGCTTGTCTTTTTGCCGCAATACTTCGTCACGAAAAACCTTACGCCCTGCTAGGGCGCGGCGGTTTTCGTTCCTCGCCTTGCGACAAAAATCCTGCGCAATTCGGCGCAAGACTATGTTGGTGGAGTAATATTGTGGTATATTTATTAACAGTATTTGGAAAGGGCGTGCAGTTGTATGTTAAATACTTTTGTAACGGGAATCTGCATTGATAGAGTCAGGCATCTTAAAAAAATTGAAATCGAAATATCTAATACCCAGCGCAAACACCTTATCCTCACAGGCAAGAATGGCAGTGGTAAAACTAGCTTATTAGAGGCTATGAGGGACAATGTACTTTTTAGACAGAGCGGTAAAAAATCAAAATTTAAACATGCTAAAATTAATCATGCAATTGAAATTAAGTACAATGATTCTTCGGTGAAATTTTCAAGAAATATTTTTGCTCATATACCCCCATCAAGGAGCAAATTAGTTATTCCAGAAGCCATTGAACTTATTGAAATAGAAGGAAAAACGCTTATTAAAGAAAATAAAAGTAAAGATTTCTTGAAATATGTTGTTGGCTTGGATTACCAACTTTATGGTGCTAAAGCTGATAATGATACGGAGCTGGAAAAAATTCTAACCAAGTGGTTTGATAACTTTTTAAAGGCATTGCAGAATATATACGATTGCAATAAATTGAGCTTGAAGAGGGACGCAAAAAATTTTTTATTTAAAATTCAAATGCCCGGTCGTGAACCCTTCGCACTACATGAAATGTCAGATGGTTACGCCGCTTTTCTTAATATTATCATGGAGCTTTTAATGCGACTGGAAACCGACGATGCTGTAGTTGATTATGAAAAATCTGCTATTGTATTAATTGATGAAATCGAAACAAATTTGCATGTTGATTTGCAAAAAAAAGCTCTTCCGTTCTTAACACAAATGTTTCCGAATGTACAATTTATTGTAGCGACGCATTCACCCTTTGTTATGACTTCTCTTGAAAATGCTGTGGTCTATGACTTGGAAAAAAATGAACGGCTCGAAAACCCAAGCTTTTATTCATACGATACTATAGTTGAATCATTTCTGGACACAAGTTTGTATTCAAACCAATTGCAAAAATATTTTGCACGCTACAAAGAATTATGCCTAAAAGAACGCACGCCGGAGGAGCATGATGAATTTTTGCAAGTAAAATCAGAGCTGGAAATAAGAGCAATTCCATCTACCGAGCTTTACATCGCATTCCAAAAGCTCGAAACGGAAAGAAAGGCGGCAAAAAATGGTACATCTTAATAAAAGCCCATTACCGCCCGGCGTGACAATAAATTCCGCAGAAGATTATCGCAAAGGAGAGGTGCTTTGTACATTAGTCTCCGATTGTCATGGGAAATGCTATATTTGTGAGGACAAGCCAACGACAATAAATATAGAGCATATTGTCCCCCACCGTAACGACCCAAAGCTTAAATTCGATTGGAACAATTTATTTATATCCTGTGGTCATTGCAACAACACAAAACTCGCCAAATTTGATGATATTATTGACCCAACTCAATGCGACCCCGAAATGCATATTGCTCTTTCAGTCGAAATAACTGATGAAATTATAGAGCGGGTGCATGTACAGCCATTAACAACCGACACTTCAACCCTATCTACAGCAAAACTGCTTAATCTTGTTTATAATGGAGGCTCTACCGATATAAAAGAAATTGAATGCTCTAATTTACGCAATTCGCATCTAATGCCAAACATTCGCCTTTTCTATCAGTACATACGAAATTATCGTGATGAACCGGATGAAGGCTACGACAACAAAATACGTAAAGAAATTGACCGCTCTTCAATATTCGCCGCATTTAAAAGAAAAATTGTACGCGATGACCCTGAATTATTCAAAATATTTGCGGATTCCTTGCACTAAGGGAACGTAAGGAAATAAAGTTACAAAATTGCGCAGGATTTTTGCCGACGCAGTTATCGGGCAAAAAGACAAGCAAGATTGTAACTTTATTTCCTTACGTTCCCTAACTTTCCTTGTATTAAAAATGGCGCGTGTGAACGCGCTATTTTAAGCTTGTGCAGTGTACGGCACTGATTGTTTATTGCTGCATGGAAATTAACGGTTGCCGCTGATATTAAATGTAACGCTCCAATCAATGTCTATCCGTTCTGCACCAAAACCGGAAACTGCTAATACATATTCATGAATAGTGTTTAAGTCAATGTCGTAGACAACTTCAAAATACGTATCAGCTACGAATGACTCCCTGCCGAGCGAACCATCGGCAAGCAAACTAAATTGGGTTGAAAACAAAGCGGGAACGCTCAAGTGCCAAACATCATCATCGGCTTCCAACATCTCCACATAGTTTTTATGGAATATCTCCATAATGATACTGCTGTTTCTCATGTTAGGAAGGTATGTTTGGATATGGAGTCTTTCATTTATAACGCCAATACTGGATATTATTGCTTGCACTCCTGTAAGTCCAAAATCTTTGTCAAGCAAATGTGGTTCTAGCACAAGCAGACCGTCATCCATAATTTGCGTTATATATCTGCGTGCTATATCATCTGGACCGATACCCTCTGCACTCAAAGCGGGGTTAGGAACTGTTAAATAATAACTTGCGAAAATATGGCAGGTTTGATTCTGTAATTCCAAGACTCAAAGGGTTTAATTTTTTCTAAATTTATAGATTC
>JGI24703J35330_11748165_pt1 | contig 11375 bp, 10 predicted proteins | sample TergutNt197P1_FD_35330 | JGI IMG/M metagenome (IMG submission 35330) | reverse complement strand
TCCACCTCGATGCGGTTTTTCTGCGAAAAACCGCCGGTCGGCGGACTGCCCGCACTTCACGGCTCGCAAAAATATTGAATCGTTCGTTGTAGAGCTATTCATACGAAACCATTTCTCCCGGGATGTTTCGTTCTGCAACCTCCAAGTGCCCTACAGTGATATTGTTTCCGTCGAGAACCCGCCGCACGGTGTCAAAAGCGAGCATTGGAGTATTATTTTCCTCGCTCAAATGTGCAAGAAAAACATGGGTTTTACCCGGCACAACCACGTCGGCAAGAAGTTTGCCTGCCTGCGCATTTGACAAATGCCCACGATTACCGGCGACTCGCGTTTTTAACATGCGGTGGTAGCGTCCGCGTTCAAGCATTTCCGGGTCGTGGTTGCTTTCAAGAAGCAGAACCCTTGCACCTTTTAAGCGTTCTTTTATTGCGTCTGTTGCGTGCCCAAGGTCTGTTGCAATGGCAAATTTTTTAAGCTCGTTTGATAAATCACGAAAAACATACCCCACAGGTTGCAACGCATCATGAGGAATATCAAAAGCCAGAACTTCCGCGCCGCCAATAACAAGCGGTTGGCCGGGTTCAATTATTTTAACCTGAGTCTCGTCAAGCGCGCCAAGGCTGCGATGGCGCAAAAAATAACGCCACGTCAGGGGCGTAGCGTAAACATTTGTTTTGAAGCGTCGCGCAATAACCCCTGCGCCCGTGATATGGTCACGATGCTCGTGGGTGATAAAAATGCCGCTTAAACTGCGAATATTCATTTTATGAAGGGCCTGCTCAATTCGTTTGCCGCTTACCCCCGCGTCAATCAAAAAATGTTGCCCCGCTAAACCAAGATAATACGAGTTTCCACTGGAGCCGCTTGCAATTGTGAAAAAATGCATCACTCATCCCGCCGAATTCGTTTAATATCCGCACCCAACGAGCGAAATTTTTCCTCAAACCGCTCATACCCGCGGTCAAGATGGCCGACATTGCCTATAACCGTTTCGCCCTTTGCACAAAGCCCCGCAATTATAAGGGCGGCACCTGCACGAAGGTCTGTAGCGGCAACCTCTGCGCCGGTAAAAACACATGAGCCTTTTGTAATTGCTACTCTGCCTTCTACCTTTATACTCGCGCCAAGACGCTTGATTTCACTGACATATCTAAAGCGTTGCTCAAAAATGTTTTCAGTAATTGTGCTTGTTCCGCCTGCTTTGCAAAGCAAAGTTGCCATTTGGGGCTGCAAATCTGTGGGAAACCCCGGATAAAACGCCGTCCTTACCTCGCACGAACGTAAATTGCCCGCGCTCCTGACGCGAATCCAGTCGTCGCCCTCAAAAATATCGCAACCCATTTCCTTTAATTTGCTGGTTACGGAATCCATATGCTTTGGAATAATATTTTCAACGGTTACATCGCCGTCGGTAATTGCCGCGGCTATCATGTATGTACCTGCTTCGATTGGGTCAGGCAGAACTGTGTATTCCCCGCCGCCAAGGGACGGCACACCCGTTACGCGAATAGTAGCCGTTCCCGCGCCGCCTATTTTCGCACCGAGTTTATTCAAAAAGCTTGCGGCGTCAACAACATGCGGTTCTTTTGCGGCATTTTCAATCAAGGTCACGCCATCGGCAAAAACAGCTGCCATCATAATATTTATTGTTGCGCCAACGCTGGGGCAGTCTAAATAAATATTCGCGCCGGTAAGTTTATCTGCGTAAATTTTTACATAGCCATGCTCTTGAACACAGGTTGCCCCAAGCGCGGTAAACCCTTTCAGGTGATAATCTATAGGCCGCGTACCCAAGTCGCAACCACCGGGCAACGGCACTTCTGCACGTTTATAACGCCCCAACAGCGCGCCCATAAAATAATAAGAGGCGCGCATATTTTTGGCTAATTTTTCATCCAAATTATGCGCGGCCATTTCCCGCGCATCAACAACAAGCGTATGCTCATCCATAAAATCGCATTTTGCACCCATTGATTGCATTGCCGCCACCATGTTTGTGACATCCTCGATTTGCGGCAGGTTATCAATTACACAAATTCCGTCTGCCGCAATTGTTGCAGGAAGAATTGCAACTGCCGCGTTTTTCGCGCCGCCTATATTAACCTTGCCAAAAAGGGGCTTTTGTCCATTTATAACGATGTACTCCATTGTACATTCCACTTCCTTTTAAATCGGGTGTTTAACAGGCAACCAAGTTTTCGGAGGTCGCCAATATTACACAAAAGCGATTATAACATTTGTCCATGTAATATAAAAGGGTTTTTTAACAATTATGTTACAAATTTTTCACATTTTTTACATATGTCTTTGGCTTTTCAAATTAAACACGCTAAGTAATTCCTTTAACCCCTCTGCCTGTTGCGCAAGCAGTTGAGCGGCATTTGCAGACATCTCCGAAGTGGCAGAGTTGTCTTGAACAACATTGGTAATTTGGCCAATACTTTCGGTCAACTGGGTAACAAGTGCGGCTTGGTTTGAGCCGGATGCAGAGATTTCGCTAATAATTTCAGCTACGCGCCCTACATCGTTTACGATTGTGCGAAGGGCATGAGCAGTTGTGTTCGCGATATTTGTGCCGTCTGTTACACGGGTTATGGATTCATCTATCAGTTCGCCCGTTTGGGTTGCAGCAGCCTTGCTTGAACCTGCCAGACTGCGCACCTCTTCTGCCACCACCGCAAAGCCTTTGCCGTGTTCGCCCGCCCGGGCGGCTTCAACGGCGGCATTTAATGCCAGTAAATTTGTTTGAAACGCGATGCTGTCAATCGTCTTGATTATGCCGGAAATTTGGCCCGACGATTCCATTATGCCCTCCATTGCAGAAAGCATTTGGTTTATGTCGGTGTTGCCGCCGGCGGCGTTTATCGCAGATGCATCAGAGAGTTCTTTCGCCCGTTGGGCGTTTTCGGCATTCAAAGCTGTGGTTGAGTTTATTGCTTGAATATTTGTGCTTAACTCATGGATGGATTCGGCTTGCGCTTGCGCTCCATTGGCAAGGCTTAGGCTTGTTCCGGAAACCTGCCTTGCAATAGATGTAACCTCTTCCGCAGATTCAAGAATCTCTGCAATTACCTTATTAAATCGGCTTATTATGCGGTTAAGCGCGTCTTTAATTTCTACAAATTGGCCTACATATTCGCGTGTAATTTCTTGGTTAAGGTCGTCATTTGCAAGCGTCGCAAGTACGCCCGAAATTTCTGTAATGTACGAGCCGATGTTGTTTATCGTTTCATTGAACATGTCTTTCATCGCTTTGAATTCGCCGTTGTAATCGCCCGAAACCTTTGTTGAAAAGTTGCCTGCCGCTACCTCTCGCAGGACATCACCTATTTCGTGAATCGGCGTGATTATGGATTGCATCAGTTTATTTATTCTGCCCGTGAGTTTTACCCAGTCGCCCTTATATTTTTCAGTATTTACGCGCTCGTTAAGGCGTCCGTCTGCGGCGGCGGCGGCAAGCTCGCTTATTTCTGCCGTGATGGATTTCATTGTATCGCGAAAACCTTCCAAAGTCTGATTCATTATGGCTTTTTTACCGGGTAATTGCGGAATTTCCACCTTAAAATCCCCGTCTTGAAACGCATCCAAAGCCGTTACAAAAGCCAAAACCTCTTGCACCGTTCCGGTTGTCAGTTTATTTATACTTTCTACAACTTCGCGATAAGTGCCCTTGTAGTAAGTCTCGTCAATTCTTGCATCAATGTCGCCATCGGTCTGAAAGCGGTGGATTGTGGTGCGAAGGTCGTCTGAAAGATGCAAAACGGAACCCGCCATTTTCTTCACAGAACGTGTAAGGTCGCCAACCTCGTCCTTGGGTATGCATGACCCGCCTATATTGGAATTAAGCTCGCCACTCGCCATGTTGTTAACCTCAAGCACAAGCTTTCGTATGGGGCGAGTTATTACACGGGTTGAAATTATCGCAAGCATCAATGAAATTATAACCGCTCCGATTGTAAGTAAGCCAAGTGCCAAAACCATGCGGTTGGCAAAATCATTTATTTCCGTCGCATTGGTGCTTACAAGCTCCGCATTGTACTCCTTAAATGCATAAAGGCTTTCAACAAGTAAATCTGTGATATGTTGGCTTCGCATTATTGTCATTGGGGCGGTTACCCCCATCCCGGCAGAAACATCGTCTGCCACACGCATAAAAATATCCGATTCCCACTGTTTTATCAGATGAAGAATCGTAGTTATTTCAATCTCGCGGGCGCGCAAAACCTCTTCATCCGTGCCGTATCGCGGGTCGGAAAAGACGGAGTTTGTATATCGTTCAATTAAGTAGTGTATTTGAGAAAGTTGGAACTCTATGTTTTCGCGTTGGCTTTGTATATGTGACGAAGGCGCGGTGTGATTTAATGCCATTCCCGATAAATATTGCTGCGCCGTGCGCAGGTTTATTGTCATTTCATACAAATAAATGGCTCTTGCACGGGGATATTGCTCAAGGTAGGCGAAATTATTATTTACTTGGGTTGTAATTCCCAACATTACGGCAATTACGCTTGTAAGCATTACAATTGCTAAACCAATTGACGCTCCCAACTTTACCCTTATTTTTAAATTTGAATACCATCTCATAAAAAACCACTTCCTTGTAGGGTATATTATATTAATAATAATTTTTCGGCAACAGATTATTTTAGAGGATTCTACAAATTTCACAAAAAAACAGCCACATATGCGATTTCATATGTTACAATGCTTAAAATAGTGGTTAAAAAACATATGAAAGGGACGTTTATTTAATGGACGAGAGAAAACTAATATACATCGCCGATGATGATTTCAGTATTCGCGAGGCGTTGAAAGCATTTTTGGAAAACGCAGATTACGACGTGAAAGCATTTGAAACGGGCGACATGCTGATGTCTGAGTTTGAAAAAAAAGCGGCAGACTTGGTGATTCTTGATGTAATGATGCCAGGTTCGAGCGGGTTTACGATTTGTAAAGAGCTTCGACGGTTTTCATATGTACCTATTATAATGCTTACTGCGCGTGACAGTGACCTGGATTATCAAACGGCGATGGACTTGGGCAGTGATGATTTTTTCACAAAACCCGCCAGCCCTATGAGCATTGTTTCACGGGTAAATGCTATTTTTCGGCGCATTGAATATGAACGCCTTGCCCACGAAAACAGCAGGAATGCACAAGTGTGAAAGATAAATTTCATGAATCCATTTGTGCCGTAGGCATGTCGAAAAGTGTGAAAAACAGATTTCATGAATCCATTTGTGCCGGAGGCATGTCGAAAAAAATGAAATTATTCAGAAAAATTCACGGTAAGTTGCAAGCACATATTGTCTCTGTATTTACGGGGCTTTTGATTATCTCGTTTGCGATGATTGGGCTTACGTTTAATTTTAGTGTACACAGATATATTTCAACAGGCGCGACAAACGCTCTTGCTCTCGCACGCAACGAACCGGCATCCACTGCCGGCGCGGGCGTTATTATGCGTGCTGTGCGCGGAAGTCACCGTTTTTCATACGCAAATGTTCAAGCGTTTCAATTTTCTTCTCTCTTCGTTAACATATCGTCATCGTCCAATGCTGCCGAGATTATGCAAAGGCTTGATGAAACCCGAACTCCCCTTACGTTTACGGAAGGGAAACGTTTGCGTGTAAACCATCAGGTTTTTTATATTTCAATTGTTCCGGGCGAGCCTTACGGCGTCATTTATTACTTGGATGTTACGGATATTATTATGTTCACGCTTGTGGTAAACAGGCTTTTAATTGGTTCAGTATTTATGATATGGATACTTTCCATGATAATTGCAGGGTTTCTTGCGGACTCCATGATGCGCCCGCTCAGGCTTTTGCGTGATTTTGTGCGGCAGATAGGGCGCGGAGATTTTACACCAAATGCCCATTCATTTGCCAATGAGGAATTTGACGAGCTTAATCAAAGCCTAAACAGCACAGCGCGGCAATTAGCTATGTATGATAACGAACAAAAAGCGTTTTTCCAAAACGTTTCACATGAATTACGCACTCCGCTGATGTCTATAAAAAGCTACGCCGAAGGCATTAACATTGGGATAATGGACAGCAAAACTGCGTCATCAACAATTATAGAGGCCACCGACCATCTTACAGAATTGGTAGGCGACATCTTATATGTTTCGCGTATAGACAACGTTGCACCGCCGCCGATGGAAAAAATTAACCTTTGCATTATCGTCACAGAGCGAATTAACAGGCAAAAAAGTATGGCAGAACTCAAAAATGTGGAAATAAAATATGCTTCCGACAACATGCCGATAATTGTAAACTGCGCCGTAAAATATATCGAACGCGCTGTAGACAACCTGATAAGCAATGCAATACGCTACGCAAAAACAGAAATAATCGTGGAATGCTATGCCATTGGAAGCCGCGCAACCATCCGGGTAATTGACGACGGCCCAGGGTTCGAGCCTGATGCACTCCCCCATGTGTTCGAGCGGTTTTTCCGTGGAAAAAACGGCCTGACAGGCATAGGGCTTTCCACGGTAAAGTCTATAACCGACCAACACAAAGGCACCGCCGCCGCCGAAAACGGTAACGAACACGGCGCGATTTTAACCATCACTTTACCCCGTCATAAGGGAATGTAAGGAAATAAACTTTACAATTCCCGAAGAATTTTTGTCCGAGGGCAAGGAGGCGAAAGTCGCACATACACGCCCACTGCGTACCCAGTTCGATTATTGCGTCAACTTCAAGGCCGGTTGCATCGTGATAAATGTCAATTTTCGATATGAAATGAGAGGGGGCAAAAATAATGTTTGAAGGTTTTACGCAAGAAACGATTGACTTCATGTGGGGTATTCGTTTGAACAATAACAGGACGTGGTTTGAGGCGCACAAAGACGAATACAAGCGCGTTTTCCACGAACCGATGAAAGAGTTGGGGCAGGAAGTCTTTGCGAGAATCGCCGCCGAATATTCTGATTACGGTTTCATCCACAAGTTGTCGCGCATTTATAAGGACGCACGGCGTGTTCGCGACGGCGAGCCTTATAGGGACAGCTTGTGGTTTTCGATTGAGAAACCCACCGGCGAAGAGAGCAGCGGCATTTTGACATTTTGGTTCTCGCTTGACCCCGAAGGTTGGACTTACGGGCTTGGATATTATGCCGCGAAAGCCGCAACAATGGAGAAATTGCGCGCACGAATTGACGCTAACCCAGAAGAGTTTGAAAAATTAGTCGCTTTGCTTGACAGCCAAGACGAGTTCAAATTGGAAGGGCCCGAATACGCCCGCAAAAAGCAATCGCCAACCCCAAAAACGCAAGAGTGGTACAACAAAAAATCGTTTTCACTTATTCATTACGGAAGCATTGACGGCGAAATATTCTCGCGTGAAATAGCTGACCGCCTCATAATCGGGTACAAATCACTGATGCCGTTTTATGATTACTTCATCAAAAATAACTAAATCCGAGACATAAAAAAATCCAAACCCCGAGTCGTAACCATGCCTCAGATGTTTGGATTTTTTGCGATTGTAGGCTTTGCCGTTTTCAGATTTCTTTGTCTTGGGGTCAAGAACGCCCCAGTCTCTGCGCTGCATTGAATGAAATTCTCGTTGCTTCCGCTTCGATTGCTTTTCAAGCGGGATATAGTGCTGTCTCATGAGCAACACCTCCTGCTGATATTCTATCAGATGTTGCTTTCGTTCGCCACAGTGAATTAGTTTATTTCTTCTTTCATGTGCGAGCGAGCGCGCTTATACAGTATCAACAAAGTTGATTCTGGCACATCCCCTAAAATTCATAATTTGTTCATACGTTTTTAACATGCGGGTGTTATTATGTTGTGACGCCAATTAATACGCGAATCAACGGAGGTTGCCCATGTCTGATGATATCAATAATACAAATGATTTGTTCGGCCTGTCGGATATTGAAAAAATTCAGGAGGATATAGAAAAAGATTTGAGCGGATTTTTTGCAGTGTCTCCGCAGGCAAACGAAGAATTTCCGATTTTGCCTGTAAGCGAAGAATTTGCTGATTTTTTTCTTGTGCCTGAAAACTCTGAAATTTCGGAATCGCCGGCCGAGCCAACAAGTTTTTATCGCGAAACTATAAAAAATCCCGGGAAATCATGGGTAAAAACAGCGGTTATTTTATTAATCGTGTGTACTTTGGGTACGGGGATGCTTGGTTTTGGGATTGGCATGGGCTGGGCATATTTTCGCGGGCAAAACGACGAAACCGCCGCCGCCGCGCCGCGTGTAATCATGCCCGAAAACACTTCTTTCACGGGCGCGTCTTATGTATTTGAGGCGGTAGACAGCGAGCCGGCGGTTGCATCGCTTGCAGATATGGTAGAGCTTCTTACGCCATCCGTCGTTGGAATTACAACATATCGTGACGAATCAAGATTTCCTCTTTCTGCGTCAACAAGCTATGGCACGGGAATTATTTTTGCAGACTCTCATGACAGAATATTTATTGCAACAAATCTGTATGTTGTGCGCGGGGGATACCGTTGGGAAGTAAGCATTGCGGGCAGTGAGCCTGTTTCCGCGTTCCCTGTGGGTATGCAGGGCGAAATTATATCCATTGCCGCATCACACGATTTGGCTGTTGCTTATGTATACAGGGCGCATCTTGTTGAAGCCGGCATAAATTCCGTGACCTTTGCAACCTTTGGTGACTCAGATTTAATGCGCATCGGCGACGATGTTCTTGCGATTGGAAACGCCATGGGCGAGGGAACATCCGTAACACGCGGCATCATAAGCGCGCCCGAAAGACCTGTTTATTTACCCGGGCGTCAGCATCCTTTGACTGTGCTTCAAACCGACGCCGCAATAAATTACGGCAACAGCGGCGGGCCTCTTATTAATACACGGGGCGAGGTTGTGGGCATAAATATCAACCAAGCCACCGGTCTTATTGTCGGGCCGTCACCTGTAGAGGGCATGGGCTACAGCATTTCGTCCAACATTGCCGCGCCCATTCTTAATACAATTGCCGCCACATATCGTCGCCCCGCAATAGGCATAATAGGCGGCGACTTGGCGAACGATATTTATAATCGCGCCGAACAATGGGGGATTCCCCCGTTGGGCGTTCTTGTCTCCGGCGTTATGGAGGGCCGCCCTGCCGCCCTTGCCGGAATTCGCCAACACGATGTAATCACAAGCTTCGACGGCCAACCCATCTTCGATTTGGACCAGTTAATCGAAGAAATTGCTGCCCGAAATATCGGCGATGTTGTAGAAGTGCGCATACTGCGCGGCGGTACGTTCGCGCTTACATTGCAAGTCGAGCTTGCAATGATGGTTAGAGATACATTTTAGCCTTTTATGCTTTTAGCCTTTTATGCTTTTAGCCTTTTATGCTTTTAGCCCTTTATGCCAAAACCCTTCGTGCGGTTATGAATCTTCCGGAGTTTGATGAGTTGCTTAGGCTACTGACAATTACGCCACCCGATGCAGTTGATGATGAGTGGATAAATTCTCCGTAGCCGATGTACATACCCACATGGGAAATATGGTTTCCGCTACCGAAAAAGATTAAATCTCCGCGTTCTAACTCGTTGCGGGCAACGGCAGTGCCGTTGCGGGCTTGGTCTGACGAGCGGCGATTCAGGTGGATTCCGTGTGCCGAAAAAAGATATACCATGAACCCGCTGCAATCGAAGCCATTGGGGGTTGTGCCGCCCCACAGATATCCTGTGCCGATGTAATTCATAGACTTTTCGACGATTATATCTGCCAGTGTTTTACCTATTCTTGCCGTAGGAAGCTCGACAAAACAGGGGACTTCTACATTTGCTTGCTCTACAAAAGCAGAAGCACCATCGAGCTTTATGCCGTACCAATTTTTGTATGCAGATGTTACAATTACGTTTTCACCGTAGGAAAGCATTGTCAGTGCCGTCCCGCCGGCCTGCCCCGGCAGGTCGTAAACCCACGCAAATGACGCAGTTACTGTGCCTGTTGTTTGGCTGAACCGCACAAAATCCCGCGAGATGTACACATAGTATTCCCCCAAAACATTGCTGTGAAAAAAATCGCCTGCTACGCCGTGGATTTCAACAGGCGTGCCTCTGTTTACCTGAAAGAGCCTGTTTTCGTCGTTCATTTCGGCGTTGGCACGTACATTTACGCGGTCGCCCGTGACAACCCCGTATGTGCCTGCATACGCGACGCCGGTCAATAATATAGTAAAGATAAAGCTAAAAATAATTTTGCCGCGCATGATGCACCTTCCTCCGTAAATATTACGGAGATGTTAACAAACTATTAAGCGAAAGTCAACATTTTTTACCAATTTTTTTTGGAATTTTTGTTAATGCGACAATCAGGAGGAACTTTGCTTTTGGGATTTTTTTGTTAATACGACAATCAGGAGGAGCTTTAATGAGGGTTTTATTGCTGTTTTTAAAGAGTATGGCGGTGGGCGGCGCGAATGTTATGCCGGGAGTAAGCGGTGCAACACTTGCTGTTATATTTCGTATGTATGACAAATTAATAGAATCAATTAATGAATTGTTTCTAAATATGAAGAAATCATTAAAATTCCTAGTGCCTGTTGGCGTGGGAATGGTCGCGGGAATTCTTGTGGTGGGCAGCGTGATGAACGTTCTTATTGACAGATTTTCGCTTCAAACGGCAGGGTTTATCACCGGTCTTATTGCAGGCAGTGTGCCTTTTATTTATTCCTTGGCAATAAAACCCGCAACTTCTGCGTCACCGTCGAAACATATGAAATTTTACGCAGTTGCTGTTGCGGCGGCAATCTTTATTGTTTGGCTTGCGCGGCTTGAATTCGACTCAGCCCCGGTTGCCTATGGAGAAGACATGGTTTTTAACCTGTCACTTGCCGCACGCTTATTCTTTGGCGGGCTTTTTGCGGCGGCGGCAATGGTTATCCCGGGCGTAAGCGGCGCGATGATATTTGTAATTTTTGGCTTGTATAACATTTTGATGGACACAATTTCCGAAATAAGTGCGTATCTTATGTCGCCGCTTGATTTTGAAATACTTCGGCAGATTGTTATTGTTGCCGCACCCTTGGGCATTGGCATAATCGCAGGGGTTTTATTAGGCTCGAAACTAATTGCTTATCTTTTGGAAAAATTCACCACAGCCACGTACTTTGCTATTTTGGGTCTTGTTTTTGGCTCGGTTTATGCAGTTTTTTACGCCGAAGAAACCCATCAAAGCTATGAAAATTTAACATTCGGATTGGTTGCATTTACCGTAATCGCATTTGCTTGCGGCATGATTTTATCTTTACGCTTAGGCGGTAAGGAGTAATTTCTACTCACGCGAATCAAGGGTAGGAAATAACGCCCCGCCTATGCCTTGTAAGCGGTTCGCTAATTGCGCACGGGAAACGTTCGCCTGCGGCTCACTGTGCGCC
>JGI24703J35330_11748166_pt1 | contig 11384 bp, 5 predicted proteins | sample TergutNt197P1_FD_35330 | JGI IMG/M metagenome (IMG submission 35330) | reverse complement strand
AATCCCATGAGCTGTGCCAACACCGCAAGAAAATCCGCGGCTTTAGGCGGTTTTCTGAGGTGTGGCATATGCGAATGGATGATTTTTCAACACTCCCCATAAACCCGCGCAGCTTCCCAAATGGGTTTTGGGGGCGTGGACAGGAGGTTGCTTTGAAAAATAATACATCTTATTTGATTAATTGTAAACTTCAAATTCGGGTACGCCTGTTGATTGAAAGACATTTATCCAAGTGCGGCCGGGCGTAAGCACAAGGGGGCTGCCGTCTTCAAAGCTCCAGCGGGTTGGTTCTTCGTGAGCGGTTTTTTCCCAGATTACAGAAAAAACTTCGCCCCGCGTAATAAAATAACCACGCCCTTCGCCCACTGTGCCAATGTTACGGCGGCCTTCTGCGTCAACAACACGCTTTGTTACAAACTGAATCAAAATATTTGCAACGGCGGCTTGCTCCATTGTTGCCCCGTCCAAATGCGCACCATGAATGTCTTCAACCAGATAGACCTCGGTTTCGCCGCAAAAAATAAACGTACGAATATACCTGTTGGAAAACGGCACGGTTACATGCGTTGCATCGCCTATGCTTTCTATTCCCTCCGGGATTTCGCCGAAAACAAAACCAAACTCTGCGCCGTCATTCATGTAATCCCTGATGCCCGTGCTTTCAATATGTTGTGAAATTTCATCCCAAAAAGTAAATGAGCTATGCTCCCTGTCGCGTGTGCCGGTGTTTCGCGCCCAATAAGGAAAACTCCTGTCGCGCCGGAAAACTTGCCCTTCCAATCGCCCGCCGTCAAGCACATCAATGCGTGTAGTTCTCATCCTGTCTTGCCCTGTCGGGCTTGTGCCGTGATGCACAAAAATTCCGTCATGGTTGAATGCCAAATCCACAAAATAGTCCCGCGCCGAACGCACAGGCCCTATCGTTTCCGGCATTTCTGACTGAAAAATCCCAAGAAGCCGCGTAATATTACCCTCTGCCAAAACTTCATACACCACATCTGCCGATGCAATTCCGCTTTGCGGTTGTGCCTCATGAATGTTATTTATTACCACTGCCAACGGCCTGCGGTTAAAGTAATTTTCCTTTATAGCCAGGCCCGTAAGTCGGCTTCGCGGCAAGTCGCAAACTTCCTCTTCCGGCTCTTCTGGCACATATTCTTCCTCTTCAAACACAGGGAAATTTTCGATTTCCGGCATAGGCAAAATCGCATTTTCATACTCTCCCGCCCTGCTTCTTACCGCTTGCACACCCACCACAACCGACAACGAAACAAGCATAACAATAGCGGCAGTTCCCAACATAATAAGAACCTGCCGCCTGTTCATTGTTCTAAACTGAAAAAAAATTTCTGACAATCTATCTTTCAATGCAAAAAACTCCCTTTTTTTCAGCAGTCACCCTTGTTATCAGCTATTATTAGCAAAATTTTCAAATTTAATCGTCCCAACGCACATGGTCGGCGTATGACCAAAAACGGATGGAAGCGTTATCCGTTTCCGGGCGAGTGATATTAATATAACGAACACCATCACGCATGGTTAAAGTGGTTTCCGCCGCAGTGGCAGAAACTGCAAAAACGAGGAAGCCGTCGGCGCGAAGGTCACGCAGGGCAAGATGGAAGAGTTCGTACTCCATGCGGCGGCTGAAAGTTAGGGGGTTTGCATCCAACAGGATAACAACGTTGGGCAAGTTGAGTGCGCGGATGTTGGGGACGAAGTTGCGCCATTGGTCTATGTTGCCGGATTGGATTCCGCCGCCGGCGGCGGTCATTGTAACAACGGCGAAGTTGGAAACACCCGTTATGCTGTAGGAAGCTTCGGCGGGTATTGTAAACTCGTGGAAATTTCCGCCGGGGAAACCTGCGAAGCCTGTTTCTGCGCGCAGACGGTCTTGGAAGACGGTGCTTTGCGGGATTGCGGCAATACTCTCTGCCGGGTACAAGGCTTCAAGGCCATAGAACATTGCCATATGGTTAGAACGTTCGAGCGATTCGGTTGTGGCCATGTACAGGCGATAAAGTGCAAAGGGCCCCGGTGCATTGGGAAGGGAAGCGGTTACGGTTTCCCACCCGATAAAATAAGCATTGCGAGCAAAATCAATATTATGAAAATTGCCTTCGGCATCGCGAACACGACCGCGCATCCAATGGCCCGAGCCATCGGAATAGGCTTGCATTCGCAGGGCAACCGGCATCCCGTATATTTCTATTGCGGGATAAAAGGTTGCATAAGCCGCTTGTGTGCGGGTTGTTCGCGTAAAGCGGTAATCAAGGCGCAGGATATTTTGCCCGAGTATGTTTTCCGCAGAAGTTCCGCCGGAAACGTATTCGGCCGGCTGTGCGGCAAAAGCCACGCCAGGTTCAAAAATATTCAGCGGGCGGGGAAACCCGCCGACAGTTACGGGTATATACGCCCGAACAGTACCCACCGCCACGGAAATATAACCCGCGCCGCCGCGCTGCGCAATAAAATAACCATTTTCAAAGCGACCCAGATAAGCGGGGGAAACGGTAAGCCCCGTGACCTCCGGAATGTTTACATGTGTGCCGTCGGTTGCTGTGCCGGAAAACCTCAAACGTCTGCGCTCGCCTTCAAGCAGGTTTACGCTTGCGGGGGAAATTTGCAGCTCGCCCAAGGAAAACGCATAAATAGTTGCGTTAGCAGTGAACTCGCCGTAACGCACTTTAAGCTCGTGAGTGCCTGTGCGAAGCGGAGTATAGTGGCCATTATTCCAAAAACCGGATTCGGCATCGGCATAAAGTATGGGGACTGCGCCGCTTTCACCGATGGGTAATCGGTTCCAAAAAATATCTTTGCCAAAAACATCCACAGCCAAGGGTACGCCTATGATTGCGCGATTCTCGATGGGTTCAAGCACAAGTCGGTTCATCGTACTTATTGGGGAATTGTCAAATATGCCCAGCGCGTTGATTACATTTCTTTGCCGCCCGTCAGAGGGTGTGTTCACAACGGTATAACCCTCGCGTGGGTCTGAGGTTACCATGGTTGTTGAGCCGCCGCCATCGAAGTGCATGGCGTCGGTAACGCCGTAACGCAGAAGGATTTCGCCCAGTTCGGCATGGGTTACGCCAACGGAATGGCTTCTGCCGTCCACAGCCATTAAAACAAGATGTCCGTCGCGGGTAACACCGATTGCCGACCTAGGATGTCGCCCCGAAACAAATCTGCCAACGTCGGAAACCGGCTGACCGTTTTGCAAAATCATGCCGTACCCGCCAACAGCTGCCTGAATCCTTGAGAAGTCCACATTAAGTGTAGTGGAAATTTCAAGCTCGACGGAATCGCCCCAACTAAAGCCTGACCTGTAATGATGCATATGCTCCGGAAGAATAAGCACAAAGCCGTTTTCCGGTACATTTACGGCAGAATTTCTATTGGAAACTTCCGTTACCCAACCGTTTTCTACCACTACATGGGAGACATAAGGAATCCTTGAAACAATGGCAGATGTATCATACATTGTTTGCCTGTCAACAATGGCGGCAAGGTTAAACCTTGATGCCCCGCCGATGGTGTTGTATCCGCCTATGCGAACGGGGCTGCGCCGCCCGTTTACATACAAGCGCACATCTGTCCGCGTGAATTCAAAGAAAATATTGTTAAGGTTATCAAGAAAGAATGTTGCGTGCCCAAACCCCGAGGCATAAGGCTCGAGGTTAACCTGCGTATATGCCGCAAGCAATTGCCCGTCACGGGCAAGAGGCCCGAACTGTACTGAATATGTACCCGGGTTAAAAAAGTCCGCATTAATACCCGCGATTGCCTCTGCGTCGGCAAGCATTCGCAAGGTAGTGTCGTTGCGGCCAAGGTTGCGCGTACTCGTTACCGGCCCCACCGTTACAAAAGGCTCGCTAACATCTACAAAAAGCACATGAACATCCAGCATTCCGCGCCCTGTCATCATGCGATTGCGCTCGTATATTACCCCGCGGGAAAGTTGCTGATGCTCCCTGTGTTCAAAGTAAATTTCAACGGCAAGGGCTGTTGTGCCGCCCAAAAAAACCATCGCCGCAAAAACGCATATGAATAAAATACCCTTAAACATAAGTATCCCCCTCGCGTATGAACAAACCCGTGAAAACCCACTTTCACGGGTTTGTTGAAAAATCGTAGCACAGAAATTGCGTAAATTCAATTCCCATATAAGGCTTTTTATTTACCGGTGGGTTACAACTGTGTTACAGGCAGGCTTGTTTCCGGCGCGGTTGGAAGTTTTATCGGGTCAGGTTTCATGTTTCGGCGTGCGGCGGAAAGCATTAATTTTATGCGGTTCAGCTGGTTAACTTCGCTTGCGCCGGGGTCGTAGTCTACGGCAACAACATTTGAGTTGGGAAATTTATTGTGCAACGCCTTGATAATTCCCTTGCCCGTGACATGATTGGGCAAACAGGCAAAGGGCTGCGCGCACACGATATTGTTAACGCCGCTGTGGATAAGCTCGACCATTTCTGCCGTAAGAAACCAGCCCTCGCCCGTGATGTTTCCGAGGGAGACTATGGGTGCGGCAAGCTCGCCCATTTTTTCTATTGAGATGGGAGCAGTAAAACGCTCGCTTTTTTCCAAAGCGCGGCGCATGTGGCGACGGTACAGCTCAATAAAACCCGTGGCGATATTGCCCACAATTTTTGCTTTGCGCGTGCCGCCAAGGTAACGATGCTTAAAATTCGCATTGTAAGTATTGTACAAAATAAAATCCGTAAGGTCGGGGACAACTGCCTCTGCGCCCTCGTTTTCAAGCAAAGTGACAATATCGTTATTTGCCGTGGGGTGATACTTCACCAAAATTTCGCCCACAACGCCCACACGCGGCAATTCGATATCTTTAAGAAGCAGCTTGTCAAAATCGGAAACGATTTCGTAAATATTGCTCTTAAATTCGAAGCGGCGTCCGAGTCGCACGGAATCCTGGCATCTCCTGTTCCAATTTTGGTAAAGCTCGAAAGCCGAACCCGGTATGATTTCATATGGCCGCGTGCGGTACAATACGCGAGAGAGTAAATCGCCGTAAATCAACGCCTGCATAGCCTTGTTTATCAGGGAAACAGTGAATTTAAGCCCCGGGTTTTTTTCGATACCAAGCGCGCTTAACGAAACAACGGGAACATTTCCAAATCCCGCTTTTTCCAAAGCTTTGCGTATAAAGGCAATATAGTTTGATGCGCGACAACCGCCACCCGTTTGCGACATAAAAACCGACACACTATTCGGGTCGTATTCCCCGGAGAATAAGGCGTTAAGTACCTGCCCTACAACTATAAGCGCGGGATAACATGCATCATTGTTTACATATTTCAGCCCGGTTTCTATGCACTCTTTATCAATTGCGGGCATCACAACCAAGTTGTAATCTTCAGATAGAAATGCATGTTTTAAAATCTCAAAATGTAAAGGTGCCATTTGCGGGCAAATAACCATGTGCTTGCCCTTCATCGCCTTGGTAAAAATTTTACGCTTTGGGCGTGGTTTTGGTTCTTTAATTAAAATTCCCCGTTCGCGACGCTCGGACAGTGCCGCAAAAAGACTGCGTATGCGAATTCTCGCGCTGCCAAGGTTACTTACCTCGTCAATTTTTAACAAGGTGAAAATCTTGCCGGCATTTTCCAAAATTTCTTGAACTTCGTCGGCAGTAACAGCGTCAAGCCCGCACCCAAATGAATTAAGCTGAATCATCTCAACGTCTGTGCGTTTGCGCACCCAAAACGCCGCCGCGTACAGCCGCGAATGATATGACCACTGGTCGCGAACGCCCAGCGGACGTTCAACCTGCCCCAAATGCGCAACCGCGTCTTCGCTTAAAACGGGTATGCCGTAGCTTGCAATTAACTCGGGGATTCCGTGGTTTATCTCCGGGTCAATATGATATGGCCGCCCTGCCAAAACCACTGCGGAAAGCCCGTTTCTTTCGATATAGTTTACAGCATCGTCACCCATTTTTTGCACATCCAGCCTGTAGCGCGCCTGCTCCTCCATGCCCTTTGCAAATGCAATGCGTACTTCCTCCGCAGGGATATCTGCAAATTCTTCCACAAGCCGGGATTCAAGGCTTTTTGCGTCATTTAAATTCAAAAACGGTTTGTGCAATCGTACATTTTGCTCTGTCAATTCTTCCACATTATTTTTGATGTTTTCGGGATAACTGGTTACTATCGGGCAATTATAGCACTGGTCTGCGCCCGGTACTGCTCCCGCTTCAAAGGGTATGCATGGATAAAAAATATACTTCAAGCCCGATTCTATCAACGCCATAATATGCCCGTGTGCAAGCTTTGCGGGATAACATTCCGATTCGCTCGGAATGGATTCAATGCCCTTTTCGTACAGCCCGCGTGAAGACCTTGGCGAAAGCTCTACCCTGTACCCAAGCTTTGTGAAAAACGTAAACCACATCGGATAATTTTCATACATATTCATGACACGCGGCAAACCTACTTTTCCGCGTGTTGCCTCGGCTTCTTCAAGGGGAGTGTACCCGAAAACACGCTCGTATTTTGCGGCATAAAGGTTAGGAAGCCCCGCCGTTTGTGTGGTTTTGCCCAAGCCGCGTTCGCAACGGTTGCCGGAAATAAATTTTTTACCCGCCCCGGAAGATTCTTCACAGGAGAAATTGTTTACGGTAAGCAAGCAATTGTTTTCGCAAGCCTTGCAACGGGTGTGGGTTGCGGAAACCTCTAAAGCGTCCAAGGCGGCGGCGTTAAGCAAAGTCGTGTTCATGCGTGGGCGAAAACGTTCGCGTGCCAGCAGTGCAGCCCCAAAGGCACCCATTAAACCGGCAATGTCCGGCCGGATTGCTTCGCGCTCGGAAACCATTTCAAAGGCGCGAAGTACAGCTTCGTTGTAGAATGTGCCGCCTTGCACAACTATATTTTTACCCATCAGGGCAGGGTCGGTGATTTTTATAACTTTTTGCAGGGCATTTTTTATTACAGAATATGCCAGCCCGGCAGAGATATCTGCAACAGCCGCGCCTTCTTTTTGCGCCTGTTTAACGCGGGAATTCATAAAAACAGTGCATCGTGAGCCCAAGTCAACGGGGTTTTCTGCAAAAAGGGATTTTTGGGCAAATTCGTTGATTGGCAAATCCAGCGAGCGCGCAAAGGTTTCAAGGAAAGAGCCGCAACCCGCCGAGCAGGCTTCGTTAAGAAGCACTGTATCAATTATGCCGTTTTTGATGCGCAGGCATTTCATATCTTGCCCGCCTATGTCGAGGATGAAGTCAACGGCGGGGTCAAAAAATGCAGCGGCGCGATAATGCGCCACGGTTTCTATTTCGCCCATATCCGCGCCCAAAGCGGCGTGCATCAGCCCTTCGCCATAGCCTGTAACGCAGGAATATTTAACGGCGGCACCCGGCGGAAGCGCGTCGTAAATTTCTGCCAAGGCCTTGCGTGCAATTTTCAAAGGGTTGCCCTCGTTACTTTCGTAGAATGTATGCAAAACCTCGCCCGACTCGCCAATCAGCACCGCTTTTGTTGTGGTAGAGCCGGCATCCAGCCCAAAAAAACAGTCCCCCGAGTAGTCTGCAAGGCTACCCTTTGGTACAACATTTTTGCTGTGGCGTTCGCGAAATGATTCATAATCGGTTTGTTTTGTAAAAAGCGGGGTAAGCCGTGATATTTCAAAGGGGAGTTCTTGGGATTCGAGCAAATTATTTGTAAGGCTGTCTAAGTCCGTTTCCGCGCCCTCGTCCTCTGCGCGGATTGCCGCGCCCAAAGCCGCAAAAAGATGACTTCCCTCCGGCGCGATTATTTGGTCATTGGATAATTTTAAAACGTCAACAAAACGCGCCCTAAGCTCTGAAAGAAAATGCAAAGGCCCGCCCAAAAATGCAATGTTCCCGCGGATGGGCTTTCCGCACGCAAGCCCGCTTATTATCTGGCTTACAATGGCCTGAAAAATAGAAGCGGCAAGGTCCGGCCGGGCTGTTCCTTCATTGATAAGCGGTTGCAAATCGCTTTTGGCAAAAACGCCGCAACGCGCCGCAATGGGATAGATTACCGTGTGCGACTTTGCAAGCTCGTTAAGGCCTTGGGCGTCTGTGTCCAGAAGTGTTGCCATTTGGTCGATAAAAGAGCCTGTCCCACCTGCGCATATGCCGTTCATTCGTTGCTCGATTGTGTTTGAAAAATAGATAATTTTTGCATCTTCGCCGCCGATTTCTATTGCAACATTTGTTTGCGGCGCGTATTTTTCAATCGAGTCTGATACCGCAATTACTTCCTGTACAAAAGGTACGCCAACCCAATTTGCAAGCGAAAGCCCTCCACTGCCTGTTATCATCCCGCGGAAATTGAAATTGCCAAGCTCATCTCGCGCCTCGCCAACAAGCCCCAAGAGTGTCCCCTTGATATCCGAGTGATGACGGCGATACCGCTCAAAAACCATGGTATCCCCCGTTGTAACCACAAGCTTAACCGTGGTTGAACCTATGTCTATTCCCAATCTGTATGTACTCATGCTTGATTAGTCTCCTTTCGGCCGGGCGATGCCCCCTTATGGAAATGCTGTAAGCTCGCCCCTGCGCGATAATTATATCTCTTTTTCGTATGTAGTAAAGCGGTAATTTTTTGTGGCATTAAAAATGCGGTTAAATTCTAATGCGTTAGAACTTAACCGCCTATAGTTTTCTTGCGCAGTTTAAATTTCACTTCGAGGTTACCCGAAAGGGGTTTATCAACCCTTGATACCGGAGGTATTAATTCCTTCAACCAAATGTTTATTAAAGAAAAGAAACATCACAAATACAGGGACAAGCGATAATGTAGACATTGCAAACATCGCGCCAAAGTCAGATTGCGCGCCCGGGTCAATAAAAGAACGCAGGGCGAGCGAGACTGTCCAAAGCCTGGCTTCTTGCAGGTAAATCAGGGGCCCCATAAAATTGTCCCAAGCCCAGTAAAACTGAATGATGGCCGTAGTAATAAGCGCGGGTTTTAATAAGGGGAAGATAATTCTTACAAACACAGAGTACTTATTGCATCCGTCACAAATGGCAGCTTCGTCCAGCTCTTTCGGGATGCTTACCATGAACTGCATGATAAGGAAAATAAAAAACGCCGCTCCAAAAAATGATGGCAGAACCAAGGGCAAAAAGGTATTTACCCAGCCGATTTGATTAAATATAAGGAATTGCGGAATCATAACAACTTGCCCAGGTATCATCATGGTGGAAAGCATTACGGAAAAAAGTAATTTTCGCCCGCGGAAGCGCATTCGCGCAAAGGAATATGCAATCAACGCCGAACTAATTGTTACGCCAATAGTAGCCGTAATTGAAATTATAAACGAGTTGCGAAAAAATGTGGCATAAGTAACGCCCGCAAAACCACGCCACCCGTTAGAAAAATTCTCCCAATACCAGTAGCGGGGCAACAGCGTAAGGGAACCCGATAAAATTTCAAGGTTCGTCTTTAACGAACCCGACAGCATCCAAAGCACGGGGTAAATCATAATAAATCCAAATGCCGCAACAATAATATGGTACAGCACTTTTATAATCGTCTGTTTCTTAAACATGTGCCATACCTCCTTTCAAGATGGGCTGCATAGGCATCACGGGAGTGTTGAAAAATCATTCATTCGCATAAAACGTCCAACGCCTCGACGTTTTTAGAATAACAAATGTAACAACAGCTACAATCAGCAGCAAAATCCAGCTCATGGCGGACGCATAACCCATATTGCCCCAAGAAAACGCATGGTCATAAATATAAAGTGCAATAAAGTTTGTACCCTCGGCCGGCCCGCCGCCTGTGATAATAAACGCCTGTGTAAATGTCATAAACGCCGATATCGTTTGCATCACAAGATTGTACAAAATGATTGGCGTAAGGCAGGGCAAAATTATCCTGAAAAAAACTTGAAATTTATTCGCGCCGTCAATTTCCGCCGCTTCCAAATAAGTCTCGGGAATATCTTTGATTCCCGCCGCAAAAATAATCATTGCCGCGCCAAACTGCCAAACGCTCATTATAATCAGCGGAATTATCGCAGTCCTTGGGTGCCCCAACCACGCAACGCCCTCAAACCCAATCATCTCGGCAATGTTGGCAACAACGCCGCCGCGCTGAAACAACTGCCGCCATACCAACGCCACAGCAATAGAGCCGCCAATAAGCGTCGGCAAATAATATGTTGCCCTGTATGCATGAACCCCGCGATATTTTCGCGTAAGAACATATGCAACCATCAGCCCGAACACCATGCGAATAGGCACAGAAAAAACAACAAACCTCAGCGTCACCCGCACCGAATTCCAAAACCGGGTATCTTCCCACATCCTGCGAAAATTATCAATCCCAATCCATTCAACAGGCACACCCGGCACCATACGTTCCAAATTTGTAAACGAATAGTACAGCGACATCCCCATTGGTATCAGCATTATAAACAAAAAGCCTACAATAAATGGCGTCGCAAATATATATCCCGCAACTATATCCTTGTTCATAAACCTCGAAAGCTTTTCTTTTCTTGTGAAATCGGATTTCACTGCATCACCCCTTTATGTAGTTTTATGGAAACCTCCGAAAACCCCGTTTGGGCATCTGCGCGCAGCTACCCAAAGCGGGTTTTCGGAGGTTTCCTTATGAATTTCAAAGGTTGCCAAATATGCTTCGTCCAAAAAACATTATATCCGCTTTAACTGAAAATGCAAAGGGGGAAAATGGGGGCACGACAAAAGTGTGAACAAGACCTTGAGGTCTTCGCCCTCAAACTCCCACCCGCTTTTTGAAAAAAGCGGGGCAAAAACTTTAATATGTACATTGGGTTATCCCTGAGAAGTGAGATAGCCCAATGGATTGAGTTATCCCTGAGAAGTGAGACAACCCAAATGGTTTGAGTTATCCCTGAGAAGTGAGATAACCCAAATGGGAGGTTTTCAAGCAATGTGTCTGTCCCACATTGCTCGAGCAAATTACAATATTTGCCCCATTAAAAATGCGACAAAGACTGTTATTTAGAATGCTCTGCTGAGTTCAGAAGCATTCGTGGCGGCATAATAATATGTGTAAATACGCGATGTCAATAGATTTGTCGCAAGCCGCAGAATTCCGTCGCAAACAACATTTTTTAACGTTTTTTGAACTACATTCACGACGGATTTTTGCCGTTTGGGACAAGAGGGTCAATCGAGCAGGGGTAATACATAAAATTGGCAAAATAATATCGAATCATTCCCTTGAAAATTTTTCACAAACATAAAAAGCACGGAAACACGGCGAATACGCGATGTTCTGTTCTTATGGTATAAAGTGATTTTACTTTATATTACGCCACCAATTAAGTTATTCGCTTGACTTGGTGGCGTAACCCCCTTTCCAAGGGGGGTGTCAAAGTTTTGCAACGCAAAACTTTGACGGGGG
>JGI24703J35330_11748167_pt1 | contig 11403 bp, 9 predicted proteins | sample TergutNt197P1_FD_35330 | JGI IMG/M metagenome (IMG submission 35330) | reverse complement strand
TACGCCGAGCTTCAGCTCGGCACGTCAAGTTGAAAAACTCGACCACGTCATAGCGACATCGCATCATAAGATGCTGCTGGCTATCGCTCAACGTTTAGAACATCCTCCACTTACGCAAAGATGCACTCTTAGGGTCCCAATTTATTTTCTTGGTTATTCTGTTTTCAAGGGGCAGGATGGCGAGTACTCGCTCGCCACTGTACCATCGAAGCCTTTTATTTACTGGCTTCTCGGCACTTGCTCGTCCATCCCATGCGGGAGAGACAAAGACGATTATAACCACCTTCCTTAACTATGTCAACCCCTTTTTTAAAATTATTTTGAAAGATTTTTTTACGAGAAATCGACTCATAACAACCTCCTCGGTGTCGGTACGATAACCGACACATACATCAGACCCTGTGGAGACATATGTCAACGTACCTATCGACGTAGTTTCGACTATACCATTGATATTAAACTCTAACTCCCAACCCTGTATCACACGGTTGCTCGTATTCACTGTAGACAGCCCAAGCCCAAAGCGGTAGGGATTCCACTCACTATGCGGATTTACGGAGTAGGTGTAATCCTCAGACGGAACACGTCTCCGCGTCGCCTGCGTCAGCCTAAAGTCTGTAGGTACAGGCACTACGCCGTTTGTACTGGTGTTAGTGAGCCAAATGCTAACGCTTCCACCTGCGGGTATGTAGCTATTTGAATCCATATACCCGAGCGTCGTGACACCGCCGTTTTGATGCGCAAGCCACGCACCCTGTGCATTTGCAGTCAGTCCCATGTCGCGGTTGAGATTCAGCACCCACTGATACAGACCTTCGTTCGTATTATTCCTTAGTACAATCTCTGCATTATATCCCGCATTCCACGCGCTCACTACTCGAAACTCCATAGTAAAACCATCGCGACTCAACGTATACACACGCGCAGACGCAATCGCAATCTCGGCAGGCACAAGTGCAAACGCAAGCACCATCACCAATAACAACGCTACATGCTTTTTCAAGGTAGTCAGATTTGTCATAACAGTCTCTCCCCAGAGTTCGAATTGTATTTTATGACATAATACAACAAGTCCCTGACACATTGCAACAAATATTTCCAGCACACCCCGGCACAACGGATTTACAATCTTATCAACTCCGCGATACTCATCGCAATGTTATCCAGAATATCAAAGAACTTGTCATTCAAATCATAATATTTACCATTTGGTTTTGTTATGGGGTCGTATGCCTCAATGGATTCGCGGTCTTTCCGCGCGACTACATATGTGGTGACGGAGCGTGATTCGAGCAGTTCGCAGACTTGCGCCACAGATTTTCCGCAGTGAGTCGGTACATGCGGCGGTGCATCTGTTATTAGTATGAAGATATTGCGCGCTTCGCCATCGTCGCGATGTGACTTTAGCAGTTCCAACCCCGTGAGGAGCGCGTCAAGTGATGACTCGGGAATATCACCGCCATAGGTACGCGGGATATTCTTCACCTGCTTTTGGAACTTTGGCACATCATCGGTAAAGTTGTAAACACTTGGCTTCTCCTTTTCGCCGAGGTCGCCAAACCCAATGAGTCCAAGCTTGTACATCGCACCTTTGCTTGCAAGGATATTAGAAAACTCGATGGCACGGTCTTTTACGCCATTGATATAGGTATCCATACTGCCCGTTGTGTCGATTAGGAATACGACATTAACTTTGTCAGAAGCCGATGCGCCGCGGATTTCTCGGACGGGCGGAGCCTGAGTCTGGGTACGGTCAAACTCGGCTCGTTCTGTCTTGCCTGTGGAGAGGTCTTTCAGGAACACTTCGAATATATTATTTTCGTCTATAGAATAAGTGATTTCAATCTGCGTCGTACCTGACAATCCCGACAACGCAACCGTGCCGATATATTTTCGTGCATCCTCACGATTTTGTTCCCACTGATACACATCCACGTTTACGCGGCTCGCACCGGACATGGATGCAAAATTGCTGTCAGAATATTTGCTCGGAATCGGACTGCCCATAGGTATAATAGGAATTGCCTTGCGTTCCATGGTAGCAAGATTTGTGACTGCCTCCGTACCAAAGACTTGGCGCGTGATTTGTCCCACTTTTACATTGGAGTTTGGCAGATGGATGAGATAATTGTAGATACTCGCACCCATGGCTACGGATTTTGCGGGGTCGGTGGCGCGGTATGGCTCCTTTATAAAGCCCGCTACCATGCGGCGCACCATGGGGATGAGTGTACTGCCGCCCACGAGTACTACTTTTGAGATTTCGTCTGCGGCGGTATCTGCACGTTTAAGGGCTTCTTCTATGATGTCGCGGCTACGGTCAACATATTTGCGTATCATCGCCTCAAATTCTTCGCGCGTGATTTCCGCATTTAGATTTTTTGGGACACCGTCCTCGCCGATAACCAGCGGATTAATCCGGACTGTGGCCTTGTTGGCACCGGAAAGCTTCTTTTTAACCTGCTCGGCTTCGGCCTTTAGTTTTTGCACTACGCGCTTGCGCTCTGCATTATCAAGAGCATCAAGGTCTACATTGCTTTCTTCTGCAAATTTTTCTTTCAACCAGCGCACAAGCTCCGCGTCAAAATCATCGCCGCCGAGATTCATATCACCCACGTCTGAGAGTTCTTGGAAAACCTCCTGCCCGCTTTCGTCAAGATTGACTCTCAGGACACAGGCATCGAAGGTACCGCCGCCCAGGTCATAAACCAACAATGTCTGCGCATAACTCTGGCGATACCCATACTCAATCGCGGCCGCCAACGGCTCACTCAGCAGATAAACATTTTTAAACCCTGCCATAATCCCCGCCTGCTGTGTAGCAAAAATCTGACGGTCATTAAAGTACGCGGGATGTGTAATAACCACCTCATCAAAAGTTTCGCCCGCTTGCTCTTCAGCAGCTTTTTTTAGTGTACCCAAGATGGCCGCACTTACTTCCTCCGGGGATTTTTCCATTTCACCGATGTTGATTTTTTCTCCGCCGCCCATAAGACGCTTTACAGAAAGCACCGTACTCTCGGGATAGATAATAGCCCCTGCTTTTGCCTCCGCACCTACGATTACACCATCCTCGTGGAAACATACAACAGATGGCAAAATCTCATCCGTACCATCCACCTTTACGACATCCAAGATGTCCTTCTTGTCATTGTAAATAATCGCCGCCGAGTTTGTTGTTCCAAGGTCTATGCCTAAGTAGCCCATGTGTTACCTCCTCTATTATTGTAAAAGTTCCGTTACTTTTCAGGTTTACACCAAAACGACTATACCGCAAAAGTAACGCATCACCCAAGCTCTGTTCTCTTAAACCGATTAGGGTCAAAATTTTCTTTATAACCGCTTGCGGGAAATTCGTCGCCCATACCTACATCCTCGACCATACCACGCACCAAACCACCTTCTTCCTCCACCATCAACGTAATGCGGAGTTTTGTCTTGCCGCTGGGACGCTCGGGCAGACCTTTAATGGACACCTCGCCTATAAGCTTGCATTCTTCGAATGGGTCATCCTGCTGGATTCTTTCTAATATACGCAGGTCGAGGCTTGTCATCTCTGCGGGCGTTGTTCCGCTTAGCGTAAAAACATGCGACTTTTTTGCGAGTGCATAAGAAGTGCCTCTGCGTATCATCGGGAAGAATTGTTTTTTTCCACCGGCACCACTTAGCTCAAGACCAATGTCATGAGAAACGGTGACTTCAAATTCCACAGAGATTTTTTCCGATTCAAGGTCGGGATGTGAAAGAAGTCCCATTTTCATAGCGGCATAATATGTCGCACCGAGAGAAATATCAAGCGCGGGTCGCTCTGACGAATAAATTTTGCTCTCATCGCTGAAAATATCCAAAAGCATTTCGCGCACCCAGGGCATCTGCGCACTGCCACCCTCCAGCAATACCCTGTCTATGTCTGAAGGCGTAAGGCTACCCGTGTATGTTTCGCGCAGGGCTTTTAGTACCAGTTTGCGTGTTTTTTCTATGAAAGGTTTGATTTGTGTATGAAACTGCTCTCTCGTAACAGCCTCCACAAAGGGAGGAATGCAAAATGTAAAGGGAATCCTAAAGCTCTGGACACCACTGAGCCGCTCCTTGGCCTCGCGTGCGCGTGCGATGAGTTCTACCTGGTTTTCGATGGCGAGTTCGGATGCGGGTTGTCCTGTTTTGGCTTGGATAAAACCTCTGCAAGCTTCTATTAGGAAGTCATCCACATCGTCGCCACCATGATAGGCTTCGCCGCCTTGAGAAATAACCTGCAACTTGACACGCGAGTCGTCCCGCTCCGTAATATGAAAAAGCGTAATATCCAGCGTTCCACCACCAAAGTCGAATACCATAATACGCTCGCCCTCTTGCAACTGATGGCGAAAGTTATACGCCAAGGCCGCCGCATTTGGCTCTTTGATAAGGCATATCAGCTTGTCCGCTATGCCCGCGATTTCGCAAGCGCGGACTGTAGCCTTTTGCGCCGCGTCATCAAAGTCATATGGCACAGAGACAACAAGGCCTGCAAGCTCTGCCTTGGGATTTAGATTTTGGGCATGGGAAACCAGCTCCGCCAGTATTTTTGCAGAGATTTCTTCCGGAAGATAGGGCTTTCCGCCGAGCATTGTTTTTTCATCCGTTCCCATTTTACGCTTTATGGAGCGTACCGTGGTCTCTGGATATATTTTCATACTGCGATAGGCTTCTTCGCCCACAAGCCATTCTTCTTCCATACCATCATCTTTGCGATATTGCACCACCGACGGCAATGGGATTTTGCCAAAACCATTGCTCACGTCAATAGCCTCGGGACGGCTGTTTGTATTGTCCCAGTAACTAATCACCGAGTTTGTTGTACCCAAGTCTATGCCAAGGATATACCAGTCCTCCGGCAATGTTCCTTTTTCTTCTATTTGCTTGCGATAGTTTTCCCAAGTCACTTGTGTTGCTCCTTTATATCTTTTTAGATTTTTTTGAGTTGTCAGCTCGCTGGAACAGACCTTTCCACGGCTTGTCCATGAACGTACCATTTGCCCAAAATGGTGAGATTGTATATGTCGGTACATTTACATCGAATATAACCATTTGCTGTGAGTCGTTATACCCCAGTGCTGCTTTTTTTATACGGTCGTCACTCCATGTTTCCGGCTTGCCTGACTTTTCTGATTGCATTATTTCATGCCCTATAGTGTATAAGCTTTCTTTCAACAGTCCCCTTTGCGTATTATCCTTAAACCATGTGGTACCCTCATCAAAGACCTTTTTGCTCATGTCATACTTATATATGATTTCTATGTTTGAAATTCCAACTTTTTTAAGTTCCTTTAATATAGCATCTCGATTAGTTTCATTAAAGCAAATATACGCCAAAGTTATTTTCACCTTTTTCAGTATATCTTTGCATGTATCAGACAATTCCCAGACATGTGTTTCGTCTGTTTTTTCATCTTTTATACCTAATAGTTCTTTGAATATGGACACCACTTGCGTGCCGGAATAAGCTCCGTCATCAAAGAAGCATATACCACAATCATTTTCATTGGCAAATGTTAATGCAGATTCAACGTTGCTAAGGCACTCAAATTTCTCATCAATTTTCATGTCATTAAAATACCAGTATAGTCTATTAGAGCTGTCAAAAACACCGCCGAGGTTGGCGATTGCGCATCTTTTCTCGCCTGTATCAACTTGCGCTATAAGACCAGACATAGCCGTCACAAAGAAATCACGACTTACATAAGTTGCGCCATTTAGCATCCGGAGTATGCCATCGAGAATAATCCTCATTTCCTCACCAGTAACCTTTAGCCTCAGAAACTGCCGCAAAAATACCAATAGTGACTTTTCATCTACAAACGATTTATTCGCGCCTACAAAAGTTCTGTATTTTTTAACCACTTCATTAAAAATATTTGTATCCATCAAGTTCATAACTATTTTGTCCGGCAATAGACCGAGCACATCACGATAATATCCTTTTTCCAGTAGCCTCATTCGCAGTTTATGCAATTGCTCAGTGTTAAATTTTGCGCAAAAGTAAGTCGCAGCTGTCAAAACAAACCCTCTCGCTCGAAACAAGTATTTTTCCAGTGCTAAGTATACCAACTCTCTATCATTTTGGTCTGTCAAAAGATAGTACTGCTTTTGGATGTTTTCTTCACCTATCGTAGGGGTCTCTTTGAATAAATCGGTAGACATCTTGTAGTGTCCATCCCCAATATCTATCGGGATACCCGACTCTGTCTCCCAGTTCCATCCTGCCTGGATAAACATAAAATGCGGAGTACCCGAAGGGCTTTTCCCCATAGCTCGTAATATCTCAGCATACTCTTTCGACAGCTCCTCAACAAAGCTCATATACTTAATCGAAAAAGGATTTTCTATTACATGCACCTTGAATCTATCATACAGCGTTGGTGAGTCTGACGTAATATTCTCTTTGGAAAAACTTGCAATCCGCTTGTAAAACGACCGCTTTTTCAAGCGTTCAACGAGGTTTGACGCTTCAACAAATGCAGGCTCGTCCATCTTATCTCTTATACTCAAAATATATGAAAAATACTCCCCAAATGCATCGTCATTAAGTGAGAGGATATATGAAAATGAAAGTTGCCCTTCCGGCAAGAGGGAAAAAATACGTTCCAATGCCTTGTCCAGGATAGTCTCCGCCGTAAGCTTTTTATGGTGAAAATATATGCTTTGATACATGATTGTCCTCGCTAGGTACAGTTGCCATATTAAACGCTGTGCAGAGTACTGTATAGCCATAGCATAAAACGGCCCGCTTTTTTCATCGTTCCAGACAGATGAAGGCGTGAAAGAAGGAATCTCAATTACGCTGATTTTGCTGATTAGTCTGGACACATCGACAGTCAATGGCACTTTTGTAGTAAACGAGTCACGCGATAGATAATCCATCCTATCTGCATCGATAGTTCCCTTTATGACTTTTGAGTATGGGAGGATTTTTTTGTCTATCGCAATGCCGACTATCATCCCGGATATGTAGTCTATTATCGTCTTGCGGTCATCATCGCCTAAGCTTTTGTCGAAATAGACAATTTCAAGGAACTTAAAAAAATGCTCAGAATTAACAATCATTACGCTGAACATTTCATGTAGAGCCACTCTCTCAGACACTTTTTCACTAAAAAAGGTCAGAGCCTCTATGACTTCTTTATTACGCCGAAAATTTTTATTATGGAGAAAAAATTTCTCCGACACATGGCTAAAAAACATATGCCCGCTATCATGCATAATAGCGGCAATCCTGACCAGTTCAATAAAGTTTATTTTTTCATCTGTTTTTCCGGTTGGCACTTTTTTTTCGATTACTTTTGATATGCGAGTGGATGTCTCTACTACGCCGATGGTGTGCGAAAAGCGATTGTAGTCTGCGTTTGTATATACCTGGTAGGCATACCCCAACTGTTTTATCTTTTTCAGCCTCTGAATAAGCGGAGAGTCTATCAGAAACACCTCTACAGGCGACAAGCTAATGGTGTTCCAGACCGGGTCAAATATTTCTTTGCCCTTATGTATTGGCTTATTGGTTTCCAATTCCAAATTATAATCTCCAAGAAAATCACCAACAAAAGCATTGACTTCATCAAATATTCTTTTGCATTTAGCATCTTGAAAAGTATTTTGAAATTGCATAAATCTTTCCTCCGCTTATTTAAACGATTCGCAGAATGCATCTACAAATCCGTCAATATGTTCAGTGGAAATATATTCGCTATTTTCATCCAGTATCTCCAATGCTTCGCTCTTGTCAAACATAATACTCGCTTTGATATAGTACGGATTGTCAAAAGAAAGCATGTCTGCATTCAGTCCTTGTATAGCTTTAGTAAACTGCCGATATTCGCCATTTGAGTTTTTTAAAAATAACATAGCCAACTCACTGGCGCACTCACCCAGACGTTCGCGGTTATCACGAAAATACTGGAACATACCCTCTACACCTTTTGCATATTGGTCATCGCTTAATTTTATTTCGGGGATGTCTCGGTGTGACAACCCTGCAACAAAACTCATCATAAAGACCTTCTCAGAAGAAAACATACTGTCACCCCGGTAACTTTTATTATATCCTATGTTCATGTAATAAAATTGCCATTAAATTTAAGTACGGTCGATAAAATGAAAAAAGCGCAATGCGACCACTCTCTGAGAAACATTGGCTATTTCGCGCATATTTTACCATATACTCCACAGACAATCAACACATGTCAATAAATATATTTATGCCCTAAAAGCATGTGAAATAACCTAAAACTAGTACCCACGATTGGCATTGATTTTTGAGTCGCAACTCATTATCCTATGTATGACCATAGATACTGTCATCGCTCGAAATTGGCAAAGGATGATTTTGATGTGTATACATTTTGGCCGCTGTGGCGGCTGTACTTATCTGGATATTCCATATGAAGAAGAACTAAAAATAAAACGCGAACTGCTCGAGAGTGACCTGGGAGAGTACGCGTCGCTTTTGGGTGAATTTCATCCCGCGCCTATCACAGCAGCGTATCGGAACAAGATGGAACTCGCATTCGGTGATGAGGGCAAGGACGGCTGTCTCGCACTGGGCATGAGAAAGAAGCGCAGCATGTACGAAGTCGCGACCCCGACGGACTGCATACTCATCTGCGATGATTTCAAAAAAATAATAAACTATGTATTGGCTTTTTTCCGCGCTACACAGGAGACGTTTTTTCACAGAAAACTCCACACAGGTACATTGCGTCATCTAACCCTGCGACGCGGCGAGTTTACCGGAGAAATACTACTCATGTTGTCCACCACATCCACTCTGAAAACACCCCTCAAACCATTTATCGAGGGTCTTATTGCCCTGCCCATAGAAGGCAAAATAGTAGGCATCCTCCACGCAGCCAACGACGGTGTAGCAGATGCAGTAAAAAACGAAAACATAACCTTGCTCCATGGCCGCGACCACTACTACGAAAATATTTGCAACCTAAAGTTTAAAGTCTCCATGTTTTCGTTTTTTCAGACAAACTCACGCGGCGCAGAGGTTTTGTATGATGTAATAAAAAAATTCACGGGAGAAGGAGCGGACGCTGCCCTGGATTTGTACTGCGGAACAGGTACAATTTCTCAGGTCATCGCATCACACTATAAAAAGGTCGTAGGCGTAGAGCTTATAGATGAAGCAATCCTCGCGGCACGCGAAAACGCACAGCTTAACAACATAAACAACTGTGAGTTTTTTACAGGCGATGTAAATGACAAGGTCGAAGCGATAACGCCCCAAGGGTCATACACCATTATAGTAGACCCACCCCGCGACGGTCTCCACCCAAAAGCACTGGAAAAAATTTCTGCCCTGTCTGCCGAGCGACTCATCTATGTAGCCTGCAAACCAAAATCCATGACACGCGATTTGCCCATTTTATTGCAATCAGGTTATACCTTAGAAAAAATAGAAGCCGTAGACATGTTCCCACGCACACCACATGTGGAGGCAATAGCAGTGCTACGTCGAGCAGATACCTAGAAATCCTTGAATTTAAGCACTTTGTAAAGCATGTAGCATTTGTCGGAGAAGGTGAAAAATCACGAAATAAGATATTAAAAAACTATGTAACAGTTAGGGTAGTTCTTGATATGGAGTGTGGGAACACAACAGAATAGGTAAATAACTAGCGTTTCAAAGCAAGCCGAGAGTGTAAAAACTTTTGGCTTTTTTATTTTTAATGTAGAGAGGGGCTAAAACATGAGGAAGCCAAACCCATACGGCTATTATTACGGCAAAGAAGCCGACCAGTACACATTTTATCGCCTGCCAAAAGCCCTATTCACAAATACACGTTTTAAGAGTTTATCAGACGGAGCAAAAATCCTCTACGGTTTAATGCTCGACCGGATGGGTTTATCTGTCAAGAATGGCTGGATAGACAATCAAAACCGCGTATATATTATTTTCACGTTAGAAGATGTACAAAATCATATGAACTGTAAACACGATAAAGCTATAAAAATATTTACGGAACTTGACACCATAAAAGGCGTAGGGCTAATCGAGCGAGTAAAGCAAGGGCAAGGAAAACCCGCCATAATCTACGTTCGCAAGTTTTTTGATACTTTGTAAGCGGCGAACCGCCTTATAGTAGTATTATACGGACGCAGTGAAAATATGTCAATGAATCCAAACAAAATAGCCGAACGCATCCCCAACAAGTTTTACTTCGCTACGGGCTGGTCGTAAGCTACGCTTACTGCTCGCCCATGCGTCCGGGATGGTTCGACTACGTTCACTAATAATTGGAGACGAGGGGAGTCTAACCCTTGACCTCTTGAATGCCATTCAAGCGCGCTGCCGAGCTGGTCGGTAACACTCCCCGAAAAGTTATCTAGGGTTAGCCTTACAGTATTCCACCGCATCATTATTTATTTCTTCAACGCTCATGCCCTCAAATAAATCACGTTGCCATGTTGCATTAGCCTTTTCAAATAGTTCATCCGCTGTCAAACCTGCGTAAAGGTCACGCTGCCATTCTGTATAATCAAACGGCTCACGAATAATAAGAGTGATAAATCGTTCAGCATTCACTAGCCCAAACCATTCATTTAACTTTCGCATTCCTTCTTTTCTTAGTACAGTATCAGGTATTGTTTTTTCAGCTAACATTAAAATGCCTCCTTACAAATTCCATTGGATTTATTATAGTAATGCTCTGTATGGTTTTATTCAAAACCTTTTTATCTGTGGCTATAAAATAATCTGATTTTCCATCAATCGCACAAGCGATATGCATAGCATCTTTTGTTCTGATTCCTAATTTTTCAATGTCCTTTGTTTGTGTTAAAATCTGTGGAGTTGGCGCGATGACTGTTTTGGCTACATTCTTCCATAATGCAATTTGTTCTCGACGGTCATCATATGGATTGTCGCTATTTTCATGCGTTAGCATGAACGACCAGACAAGATTTAAGTTACCTCGTACTGCTTCTGATTGAATGAGTAACTTTGCTTGCGTTTCTAACTGCACAATTGGATGAAGTTGGTTATCAAATGGACGATTGAAGCAACAGTTATCTAAGTATACCGTAGTCATACATCACCGCTTTCTGCTAATTGGAACATCAGCTTAATAGAGTTTGAGTTTTTTTGGCTTTCATATGTTCTCTTTCTGTTGGTATTTTTTAGCGGCAAGGCTGCGTAGCCGACCAGCAACGCGGGCGTTCAAGGGGGCTAGGGCAACGCCATAGCAAGCAAAAGTGCGTGAGTTACTTAAACGCGCCTTGCTTGCCATGTGACATAAACACGACTACGGATTTGCTTTGCAAAATAATATTGAGCCACCAATTAAACAGTGCCAAAGCATGATAGAAATAGTATAATGAAGACATGGAAAAAGAGCTAAAAACAAATGCGAAAACGCTGAGTCC
>JGI24703J35330_11748168_pt1 | contig 11431 bp, 9 predicted proteins | sample TergutNt197P1_FD_35330 | JGI IMG/M metagenome (IMG submission 35330) | reverse complement strand
ATTACCAACACAGGCGCTTACATTGAACAAGACGCCCTTGAAAATTTATTCAACCCTTTTTACCGAATCGATCGGTCACGAAACCGTCATACAGGTGGAAGTGGGTTAGGCTTATTCATCGTCAAAAACATCCTCGATTTGCACGATTTTGAATACCAGATTGAAAATGTCGAAGAAGGCGTGCGATTTACAATTAAAATCCCACTATAACTATCCTCTTGCAGAATTAGCTAATTCATCATTGTACACAACCTATTGCCCAAACTCACTACAAAAGTCAAAAAACGACCACCTGTGGTGAGTTTCTGAGTGAAATGCTACTCAAACTCACTACAAAAGTCAAAAAACGGCCATCTGTAGTGAGTTTTGATTTGAATTTCTATCCAAGGTCTGTAGAGTTTATACATTTTCTGAATTATGCCACATTGGACATGTCTAAATACAGTACTTTGCTTAAAACAGGCTAAAAATTATCGAAAGGATAGCCTCAACTTTATCTGCATTCTTTATTATAAGGGTTGTAGACAAATCAGTTAAATTTCATCTTTTGGAAATGAATATTAGCTGGCAAAAAAGAGAAAGTTGAGGTTTTGAGGATGAGAAGAAAAAAGAAGAAGCGTGTAATGTTTGGTATTTTGGGCATATTGATTGTAGGTGCAACATTTATTTTTATAAGGCCTTCAATGGAGTTGGAAGTTTTTGGAGCAATTAGGGATTTGCCAATTTTAAGTTATTTGGGTGAATATAAAGAGAATTTGGATGAGGACGAACTCCTCGAACAGGCGCGTGTTGAATTGAGTTTTGCAAGAGCACGAACGTACAATGAGGTGGATTTTACCATGTCAAGCAATCAGGCGTTGTTAATTAACTTATCGACGATGGATGTTTTGTTTGAACACGGTGCTCATGAGCGCGTTTACCCCGCATCATTGACGAAAATGATGACGGTTCTTCTTGGAATAACCCATGGACAAGGCGATACGATGATTGTTCAGGCTGATTTTGATCAATTATTGTTAAGTAATGCATCAGTTGTTGGTTTTTCGCCCGGTGAAGTACAACCAGCATCAGTTGTGTTGCATGGTGCGATGTTAGCATCAGGTGCAGATGCTACAGCGACGATTGCTCATCATGTTTCAAGGACGTATGTTGATTTTGTCGGATTAATGAATGAAAAAGCGCGTGAGTTGGGGATGGTAAATACGCATTTTATGAATTCGTCTGGCCTGCATCATCCTGAGCATTATACGACTGCTTATGATATGGCGATTCTTTTGCGCTATGCTTTGGAAAATCCAACTTTTCGTGCGATTTTTACTGAACGACAGTATTCATTTATCGATTGGTCAGGAGTGCAGCAACCGATTTATTCAACGTTGTTTGCTAATATTTCATCTGCTGAATTCGCAGGGGGACGAATTATAGGCGGGAGAACTGGTTTTACTAGTGAGGCTGGTCGCTGTTTGGCTAGTTTTGCGACTGATGGAGTTGATGAATTTATTTTAATCACTTTTGGTGCTGGTGTAGATGCTGCCGATCACAAGGCGCATTTTGTCGACGGAAGGATGATTTATAACTATTTTTTACAATAGCACCCCCAACTGCTGTGAAATCTAGAATAAATATTATATTCTTTATTGAAGGTGTTTTTAGCAGCGCATATAGACAAAATTATTGCTTTTTAGATGGCATTGTGGTATAATGAATTTTGGAATTTTTTTGGAAAAGATGGTGGATGTGATGAGAGAGAGTTTTAGATTGCGCCCAATACTTATAAAAGTTGTCTTAAATTTTAGCGCACTTTTGTTTATTTTGCTGATACATAACTATACAGCGACGTCTGCATATCAAGTTAAAAATGATAGTTACATAACTTCTTACAAGTTGCCGTTTAATCATGATTTTAGTCGCATTGAGCTACAGGATGATATCGATATTGATAAAAAAGATCAGCCTTTTGGAGTGGTTGAAAAAGAGGTTGAGGATGTATTAGAAATTGAAGAAGAATGGCCAGAGCGGGTGGCATTCTTGACTTTTGATGATGGTCCATCTATGAATACGCACAGACTACTCGATATTTTATCAGAGGAGAATGTACCATCTATCTTTTTTCTATTAGGAAAACATATGACAGCACATCCTGATTCTCAAATGTTATTAGAAAGAATGATAACAGAAGGGCATTATATTGGTTTACATTCAATGACACATGATTTCTGGTCGCTTTATAGAGGTTATGGTGCCCCTGAGCGCTTTGTTGGTGAAATGAATCAGTTGCAAGAATTGATTTATGATATGGTTGGGCATCACACTGATTTATGCCGAGCACCTTACGGTATGATGTCAGGTTTTACGCCTTATTCAGGTCATGCAGAAGCAGTTGCAGAAGCTGGAATCTATTGCATTGATTGGAATGTTGATCCTCAAGATTGGCGTAATTATGCGAATGCTGATTTAATTTTGCAGGATGTCATCGACCAAGTCCATCGTCTTAATTTTCCATCTGAGCTAGTTGTCGTGCTTCATGAAGAAGATGTGACAGTAGAATCGTTGGCGGCTATTATTGCCTTTTTAAGAGAGCATGATTATGTGTTTAAAACTTACCAACCAGGTTATGAATTTATTTATCAACAATATCGCTATCGTATTAATTAGATTATCCATATTTGAAGGCTTTAGGGCCTTTTTATGTTGGCAAAGTGACAAAAGAAGCTGCGTGAAAAGATTATCCTCGACAAAGCTTGACAAAATCACTCTGCTTCTGATATGATAAAGGTAGTGAAGTTGCTTTAAAATTTTTGTGCAAAGGAGGTAATTGAGCATGAATGAAATACAAAAGGCTAGGTATGAAGTTTGGATGTGGCGAAAAATTTTCAAACGCATAATCATCCCTGTGTTCCTATTTTTGCTGGTAATGGCGCTTGTTTCGTTTGTATATGCGCTTAGAGCACATCAGATCATCCATGGAAATACGTTAATTGAGCAGGAGCATGAAAGCGAACAAATTCCAAAGGGACCTGAGTATAAACCTGAGGAAGAATGGCCAGAGCGGGTGGTGTTTTTGACTTTTGATGACGGTCCTAGTTGGAATACTGCCAGAATTTTGGATATTCTTGCAGCTGAAAATGCGCCTTCGATCTTTTTTGTTGTTGGAAATCAAGTCGTTAATCATCCAGAAGCTGTCTCTTTAATGGACAGAACATTGGCGGAGGGTCACTATATCGGCCTTCATTCTATGACTCACAACCAAGATACTATGTATGCAGGGTATGAAGCTCCGAGTCGCTTTGTAGATGAGATGTTGCAATTGCAAGCTTTAATTTATGATGAAGTGTCTCACTTTACCTCCTTATGTCGGGCACCTTACGGAATGATGGGGAATTTTACACCTGAGCATGAGCGTGCTGCTGCAGAAGCAGGTATAAAATGTATCGATTGGAACATCGACCCTCAAGACTGGCGCAACAGTGCTGAGCTAGCCGTTCAATATGTGATTGACCAAGTTGAAATGCTTGATTTTCCATCTGAATTAGTGATTGTACTTCACGAACAAGATGCCACAGTAGAGGCATTGCCAACGATAATCTCTTTTTTGAGAAGTCATGGCTATGTGTTTAAAACATATCCACCTGGTCATGAATTTGTTTATAGACAATACCGTTATCGATTACGGTAAACAATATTGACTGAATTTTAAAACCTCGAGCCTAATTTACTCCACAGGGAGTAGTTTTGGCTCGAGGTTTAATTTTTTTTACTTGCGTGTGATTTTTCTTTTTTCTGAATCTGATTTCACTTACCAACCAAATCAGCAATGGAATCGCAAGTTCAAAAATAGGAAGGATTCTAAATGGTACGACATCCATTATAAAACCTGTCTCATGAACTTTAACAATCGGGGCTAGTAAGAAAATCGCAATTGAGGTGATGGTTAAGGTGAATTTAAAATTGAAGCGTTTATGCAAAGCTTGAAAGCTTAAAATCGTCACGAAAAAGTAGATGACTAATTTGAAATATTCGCTAGCAACCATGATGACAATGGCAAGTGGATCAAGACGTTCTAAAAATCCACTCATACCTGCTAGTTGCATGGCGTTGTAAAAGGAGTATTCAAAATTGGAAGTAAGCGTCGCACCAATTAGGGCCACTGTTGTTAAATCGATTGCAATCATTAATAAAACTGACACGGAAATACCAATGTAGCCGCGCTTCAAAACGCTTTTTCCTTTTGGTTGTACGACATAAGGGAATAATAGGAGGAAAACCACGAGCTCTCCGTAAGGGAAAAAAGTTGTTCGTGCCACGTCTTGAGCAATACCTGGGACACCCTCAGCTAGAATTGGGATTAGGTTTTCGAATTTGAAGATGTCTGTTGTGAAGACAGATAGCAAAAAAGGCACGAGGCAGAGGAAGATGATGAATAAGAAAATCTCAGATGTTCGCCCAATGATGTTTAAACCATAAAGCGAACTGATAATGATGGTGGTTAAAAGCATGCCGACAACGAGACGATGGTTGGCACCGAACATTAACGTTTCTTGGGCCATAGCGCTCATGTAGTTTCCAACGGAGATGGTTCGAAAGAGGAAAAAACCGCCATATATTAGCAAGAATAAGGTACCAATTGCCGTTCCAAAAGTCGACTTTAATATTTCAGGGAAGCTTTTGAATTCATGGATTTTGGCAATTCGGTGGTACAGGGTGAAGAAAAGTGCACCGAAGAAGCCAGCAAATAAGAGCACGATCCAAATATTTTGTCCTGAATATCGGGCGGTTGAAGATAGGGCGGATCCGCCGATTAGAAATAACATTAATAGCGTGGTGAGTTGATTAAGGCTAATAAGACGAGTGTGGTTGTTAGTGTTTTGATGTGTTTGGCTTGTTTGCATTTTAGTTGGCTCCTTACTAGAATTTCTTTGTTGATAGCTATTTTTTAATATTGCGATTAATGCGTCACATTCCCGATTTCGCCGATCGAGTCAATCTCTAATTCAATTTCAAGGTTGATGGTCGTCTCAGGGAAAAGCTCTTGCCAATAACCTGATTTTTCTTTCCAAATTTTGTTTTCGTGATAGTAGGCTTTCCCACCAATGCCAATAATATCTGTCTGCCATTCGGTTTGAACTTTTTTGATAAATGTTGTTAAGTCAGATTCTAATTGTTTTTTAAAATATTCACTCATTGCGGCTAAGTTTTCAGGGTTGGTCAAATCCATCGGATAAGTATTTTCAATAACCATCAAATCAAAGTTCATAGTGATTGTGGCTTCATTATTTTCCAAATCAGTCTTAATTTTGACATCGCTTTTGGTAACTCGACCTGATGTGTAATAATCATCTTCAATCTTTGTTACAAAAGCGTACCGTTTGGATTCGCCCATCAGCAAATTGTAAAGCTGTGCCTCGTAGGTATCCATAAAACCAACTAATTTATCCTTATTAAAAACTGCTAAATGCTCAATTCGTAGCTGAACAGGATCCGTAATATCTTGAATATTGTTGATTTTCGAGCCTTCGTGATCCTTATCTTTTTCATTCTGGTGGTCGTTTTGACCTTGATCATCTTGTTCGTTTTGTTTATCACGGCCGTTTTCATTTTCTTGATCTGCATGATAAATCGAAACGGCATTTAGGACTAGATTAATCGTCTCCATATTAACCATATCTACAACCTCATACAGATTATAGCTCACCAAGCGGGCTGTTCGTGATGCAACCATGGATGAAACATCAATCTGAACTGCAGGAATCGTGTCAAGTGCACTCACCACGCTTAAAATATCCTGTGCCGACTCTTCTTTAGCAACAACAATAGTCATATCAGGTCTAATTTCCGCATGTCGAAGCGAAAAATTAAGTAAAGGGGCAAACCCAGCTTCCGCAAAAGCTTCATCGATAACAATGACATTTAAATGTGACAAAAATAACGCAGCCGACCCGATATGATCAAGCTTGTTATAAGCCTCATGAATAGACTGCCCCTCTGCTGAAAAGCTATAGACTGGCAACTGAGCTCCACCATCTCCAGCAATCGCAGCGGGATTTAAAATTTGTGCTGTAACACGATAACCATCTTCTAATTTATCGATGCCTAGCCCTGAAACAATTCCTAAATCTTTTAGTTCAACCCGTGACATACAACCCGTCAAAGCACTAATTAAGAGCATCAGTAAACAAACTGAAATTAACTTTTTTGCTTTCATTTTAAGGTCCTCCCTTTGCTGAATCTTGTAAATTTGACCGCACATTATCAAGCGCACCGAAAATTTTAGGACGCTTTTTCATCCAGGTGAGCGGCATTTTAATTAGCTGATCTTTCTGGTCGCTCAGATTAAACGGTGCCATTGGTGCGAGGTAAGCTTGATTAAATGATGTAATGGCAGCTAAGTGTGTGATGAGTACGATGAAAGCTAAAGTAATGCCATAAAAACCGACCGTTGCACCGATAAACATAAAAATAAATTTATACAACCGTGCAGCGATGTTAATCCTTGAATTAGATAGCAAGAATGATGAAATGGTCGTTAAACAGCCGACAATAATGGCCGCATATGAGACGATGCCAGATTCTACGATGGTTGTACCGACGATTAATGAAGCAGCGATGGTCATCGAGTCACCGATGGCGTCTGGTTTTCGCAAGGATGCTTCTCTGATGATTTCAAATAGGATGATAATAATGAGGATTTCCACAAAGGTCGAAAAGGGATTGGATGAGCGCTGGTGAATGATATTGATTAGTAAAGGGGTGGGGATCATCTCTTGGTGGAAAGTTGATAAGGCAATATATAAACCAGGAACTAGAATAATGGCAAAAAAAGCGAAGTAACGCATGGTTCGTTTCACGGTGGCTAAAACGGGATGGTTATAATAATCATCGATGGCCGAAAACGCCGATGTGAAGTAGAATGGTCCAAGAATTGCATAAGGACTACCGTCGACGAAAATGACCACTTGCCCCTCAGACAAAGCTTTCATGGTACGGTCGGGTCGTTCTGTTTCAATGAGGCGTGGGAGTAGTGTATGATGTTTATCTTCGATTAGCGACATTAGTTCATACGCGTTGGTAATCGTATCAATATCAATTGCTTTAATGCGTTCATTAGCCATTTTAACAAATTCAGGATTGGTCAATCCTTCGATATAACCGACAAACACATCGGTTTTTGTCATACGGCCTACTTGGTGTGCATCAAAACGCAAGCGCGGATCTTTCAGGCGTCGTCGCAAAAGGGCTGTATTAAAACGGATCGTCTCTACAAAACTATCCAATGGTCCCCAAAGCGACTTTTCCGTATTCGGCATTCCAACACTTCGAGATTGCCAACCTTTACAATCAAACATCATAAAGCGATCGACACCATCGATTAAAACAATGATATGCCCATTCAAAATATTGTCATACATCGCTTCAACTAGCGCGTCCTGATTAGCATCAAACATGCTAATCCATGAATCGAGCAAAAAGTCAAAAATGCCCTCAGACTCCTGTGTTAAATCATCAGGAAGGCTTGTGGTCATCAATCTAATTATAAAATCCTGCGCATCCGTGGCATTAATAAGTCCATCCATCCCAATGATTGCTACTTTTGTTGCATTGACATTTTGTAGTGTGATTTGCCTGATCATCAGGTCGTTAACTTCACCAAAATCCTGCTGTAATTTTCTTAAATTCTGATCTAATTCTTGCTGAATTTTTGCCGACATCCCTATCACTCACTTTTGTAATTATCTGTTATGTCGATATTATTTGTCGAAAATCAAAAAATATGCAGACCTTTTAGAAAATCAGCCGTCTTTTTGATTAACTTACGCTAAATTGCCACAAAATTGCCACAGTTTTGCCCAAGCTTGCCACAAAAATACCCGAAATTTTTCACAAATTGTGTGATATAATATGGCGAGTGATTAAAAGTGAGTAGGTGGATATTATGGGTAGTGTAAAGGGTAGGAAAAAAAGCGAAGCAAAACGGATCTCGGTTGGTGGGGTTGATGCGGAAAAAGGTTTTGATTTAGAGTCTGCGTATAACAGCATTGATGAAGAGATTAAAGCTGAGGAAAAAAGCAAGAAAAAACCGCTAATAGGGCTGATTCTTGCCTTGGTTTTACTGATTGGTTTTACTGCTTGCTATGTGGCGGGTGCGGTTTATTTTACGGATCGTTTCTTCTTTAATACCGAGGTTAATGGGGTGGATTTTTCCAGGCAACGGGCGGTGGATGCTAGGTATTATGTGGAAAGCAAGGCGGCGGATTTTTATCTTACGATTACGAGTGCCGATGGAGGCATGGAAAATATTTATGCGCACGAAATCGATTTGACTTTTATTGCTAGCGATATAATTGAGACGCTAATTGAGGAGCAAAATATTTTTCTGTGGCCTTTAAGTTTGTTCAATGAACGGAAAATAGTCGCCTCTTTTGATATGACTTTTGATCAAAATTTGCTAAATGAGCGGGTTAAGATGTTAGAATTTGTTGTAAACGGGCAGACTGATCCGGTCGCTGCCACGGTAGTTATGGATGCTCATGAGGTTGTGGTTGTGCCACAACAATACGGTAATGTGGTTGATATTGCGATTTTGCAAGACCTTTTGCAGCAGTCAGTAAGTCAACTTGAAAGAACTTTTGACGCTGATCGTGACGACATATTCATCCAACCAGCCTTAACGACAGAATCGCTTATTATCATCGACACATTTGACCATGCAAACAGGTATTTAAGTGCAGAGATCACTTATTTAGTGGGAAGAGAAGTGGTGCTAGATCGTGAAACGATTTCTGACTGGGTTACGATTACTGAGGATTTCGAAGTCCATTTGGATGAAGGTGGTGTTCAAAATTGGCTAAATGATTTTATCCCAACAGTTAATACGCACGGAACAACTCGCGAATTAACAACACCGCGAGGGCGAAATGTGTCGGTCACGGGTGGTTATTACGGGTGGATAATTTCGCGTGATTTGGAATTTGCTGAATTACTATCAAATATTCGTGATGGGGTGATGATTGAACGCGAGCCGATTTATTTTCAGCGTGCTATGTCACACGGTCCTCAGGATTGGGGCAATACCTTTTTGCAAGTGGATATGAGAGATCAGCATATGTGGGCGATTGTTGCTGGTGAGGTCGTATTTGACGCTCCAGTTGTTACGGGGCTGCCGCGCGATGGTCGCAATACGCCACAAGGTGTTTATTTTATTCTCCAAATGGAAAGCCCGAGTGTTTTGATTGGGGCAGATGACCCTGAAACAGGGGAACCGATTTATGAAACGGAAGTCGAATTCTGGATGAGAACTACATGGGCAGGTCACGGCTTTCATGATGCAACATGGCAAACTAGCTTTGGTGGAAGAAGGTATCGCACACATGGAAGCCATGGTTGTACGAACCTGTCGCTAGAAGATGCCCGCACGCTTTATAATTTGATCTTTTTAATGATGCCTGTTGTGGTTCATTACTAACTTTTTATCGAAATGGGGTGCGACTTTAAAAAAACTTTAAAATATTATTGAAAAAAAGGATCGAAATTTGTTATAATGTAAGAAGAAGTAGTTGTTCAATGCGTTTTTAAGCTCAGTAGGAGGAATGAGAATGATGTTAGTTAATGAAACACACCCATATCCAAGTAAAGTTATATCATCGGAACCAAGCACTTTTAATATTTTGTTATTAGAAGATGACGTCGAACAAAGCAAATTACTTGCAGATCAAATTTTTAAATACAATGCAGGTTATGACAAATACATGACGCCGCCCCATCGTTATGATAAGGAAGATCATTTCATTATTTTTCGTGCATATACATTTGATGAGGCTGTTGCAATCGCGAATACAATCAAAATTGATATTTTCATTTTAGATATTTATTTATCCCCAGTCAAAAATAGTAAAACTTTTAAGTTCGGTAGTGGCTTAGATTTCGCAAAATCTTTGCAAAATAAGATTGAAGAAAAACAGTTTCTTTCTGGAAGTAATTATTTATTCAAATTTAACTACACGAAAAGTCCGATTATTTTTTTAACAAGCGAAAAAAATCCAGAAAAACAAGTTGAGGTACATCAAACTGCAATGATGGTGATGTATGTAACCAAGCCATGTTCAATTGAAGCATTATATGAAAAAATAAACCACGCAATGCGATTTCTTCGAAGAAAAGACGTTCATATGCAGCTTAGAAGTGAAGATGGCACGAAGACACGAAGGCTACATTTTGATTCCTTCATTTTCGCAATGTATGAGGATATGAAGTTAAAGGTTTTTTGTCAAAAAAGATTTTCTCAAGTATCGTGGAAATTGCCAACTGTGAAGGTTGTTATGGAAAAAAATTATGATTGGATTCATGATTATCGGGGTTATACGATAAATCCTCAGTATATTTCTGGTTATGATGATGAGACAAATGAAGTTATTATGCGGTTTATTGATGGTATAGAAGAGGAATACAAGCTTGAGTTTAAGTGGAAAGAAATCCGTATTCCTGTTGTCGGTGAAAGGGAACAAGCATTACTGAAACTTATTGCTGAAAGGGTTGTTGCGTGATGCCTACAGACTTCTTTTGGTTGGGGAGTGTTTTGTTTGCAAATTTTGTTGATGTTTTAATTTTTTACCTGCTAATATGCACATTTTGAAAAATAAAAAAGCCGAAAGGCTTTTTTACTGCTTATTCTTCATTTTTTGTGGCAATTTTGGTTCACCTACCCAAAAAATACTAGGTGGATTTGTTATAACAGGTGCAATTGCAAGTGCAAACATGGCGATCTTTAATAGGAATGACTTTCTTTTCATTTTCATTCAACCTCCTCAAATTCTATAACCCACACTATACAACATAACCCACATTTAAGCAAGCCTTATTATCATTTTTCACAAACATTTTCCACAATTTTTGCATAAACAGTTGTACAAAACCCTTTTTATCATCCCTAACTTCCCAAGAATGCCCTTTCACATACAAAAGATTGCAATTAAGTTATATGTGAAAAAGCCTTAAACGAATTAGATCACCTCAAATCGAGTATCAACGCCTCAAAAAGCTCAACGAATCATCCACAAAACGCTAAAAAAGCCATTTGTGGATGAAAAATCCAAGAAAAATAGGTAATCTATGCTTGAAATCGGTAGTGTCAATAGTTTTGTGTAAATAAGTTTACTAACTGTAGAATTAGTTGTTATTTTTTCTTCTGTATAGAGTGAAGCCGTAGGCGAAACGAGATACAGAAGAAAAAATCGCGTCGCCTTGATGAGCGTTGAAAAATACCTAATCAATGTAGAACTGTATTCGCTTTAATGGTTGTAATACATATCTTCGAGTGCTTCCGCCGCCTTACCAAAGCCTGGATGTACTCGTTCAAGATATTTATCATTGTAGTCATTAAACCTAGATACGATGAAACGTTCCAAAGATGGTTCATTTGGAAATTGATCCTTTCTTT
>JGI24703J35330_11748169_pt1 | contig 11448 bp, 11 predicted proteins | sample TergutNt197P1_FD_35330 | JGI IMG/M metagenome (IMG submission 35330) | reverse complement strand
TATTTTATTTTCAAAATGATCATTTAAGAAATACTTATACATTAACAGATAGTAAAGATGCAAAAAAATTGCTTCGACTCTCGGAAATAGCTTATAGGGCAATAGGTTTTGATAACGGTAATGATGCTACACAGAAAACTATTCATAACTAGAAAAGAGGAATATATGATGATTTTTGATGACTTAATTGATAGCGAAGATATAGCACTTATAAGTGAAGATTCAACCCAATACTCTTATGCAGATGTTATTCGTATTGCTTCAAAGATGGTTTCAGATATACAGGCTAGAAGCTTAGTGTTTCTAATGTGTAACAATACTGCTGAGACCGTATTAGCATATATAGGCTTGTTACGTAAGAAAATTGTGATTGTTTTACTGGATCCAGAGATAAAGCTTACACAATATGAAGCACTGATCCAGTTGTATAAACCTAATTATACAATTTCTAGTAAACCTTTAGAATTTTGCGATTTGTTTAGAAATGATCATAATTTTTATATTTATTCTAATTTCTCAAACTATAAACATAAGTTGCACAATGATTTAGCAATGATGTTAACAACTTCAGGAACAACGGGAAGCTCAAAGTATGTAAGACTCTCATATGATAATATCTATCATAATACAAAGGATATTGTTGCATATTTGGGAGTGAGTTCACGAGATACGACAATTACTACGTTACCAATGCAGTATACTTATGGCCTTTCAATTATAAATACTCATTTATTTAAAAGAGCTAGGATAGTGTTCTTTAATGCTTCTGTAATAAGTAAAGATTTTCGTGAGCTTTTGCAACAATATCAAGTGACAAGCTTTGGTGGAGTTCCGTATATGTATGAACTACTTAGTAAACAAAAATTTTTAGACAAATCCGTACCTAGCTTGAGATATATAACACAAGCTGGTGATAAATTATCAAAGGGGATTAAAGAAAAAATTCTTGATTCTTGTGCTAAAAATGGAATAGACTTTATTACGATGTATGGATTAACTGAGGCTACAGCTCGAGTTTCTTATTTACCTTGGGAATATGCTCGCAAAAAGATTGGAAGTATTGGAGTCGCAATACCTAATGGGGCAATTGAATTAGTCGATAAAAGTGATATGATAATTACTAACTCATATGTTTCTGGTGAAATAGTATATACAGGGGAAAATGTTATGATGGGATATGCTGATAGTCTTGAAGATCTTGAGAAGGGAGATGTAATGAAAGGTAAATTGTATACGGGTGATATAGCTTACTGTGATGAAGACGGCTTTTACTTTATGGTTGGGCGTAAAAAAAGAATTGTTAAATTGTTTGGAAATAGGGTTAATTTGGATGAAATCGAAAAAATATTGCATCAAAATGATTTTTTCTGTGTTTGTACTGAAGGTGAAAATAGTATAAATATTTTTACTACAGAAAAGGGTAATGAAGATAGAATTAAAACTTGTTTACATGATACAGCAAATATCAATATGAAAAATATTAACGTACATTATATCAATGAGATACCAAAAAATGCATCAGGGAAAATTGCCTATCGCTTATTATAGCTGATGCTTATTTAACCATAATCACATGAGAAAGTAAATATAGTTGAAATGTAGTTTTTTTACTATATGAGGCGGTCTGCAAAGGAGGTTGATGCGATGAATTTGGATTTATATTCTGATGAGTTGTTTGCTATTCAAATAGATACGTACATGCTTGGAGAAGCATTGGATATATATACACCTCAAGTGATTATTCAACATTCGATAGCTAATAAAGATCAATTTTCGGTTGCGATTAGTAATGATGATGGGATGTTAGTGGGTTTTTTTGGTTTACATTTAGGTGCTAGCTCTGAGGAGCATGGTTATATTGGAGGAACATATGCTTTAATCAAAGATATATCAATAGATGAGAGATATCGTGATAAAGGCTATGATATAAGATGTTTTGACAAAATATTTGAATTTATTAACCAGGAGATTAATGAGGAGATAAGAAGTGTTTTTTTAAGTATTGGTGTGGAAAACACTCTTGCACAAAAAGCTTACGAGAAAGCTGGTTTTAAGAAAAGAGATAGTTTTTTTGAGGGAAGGTACGGAAATTTAGTTATTATGGAGAAACACAACATAGGAGATCAATGTAATTAAATGTGCCTACTTCAATACACTAAATGAGTAAATCATAAGGAGGAGCGATTTCGTGATTAGAAATGTCAATTTTTTAGTTACAGATAGATGTAATAGTAGATGCATGAATTGCAATATCTGGAAAAAAAAAGTTTCTGAAGATTTAAGTGTATCAGAAATAATTCAGTTATTTTCATTAAAAGAATTTGAAAAGCTAGACGAGTTAGGCATTTCAGGGGGTGAGCCTTATATCCGAGATGATATTCTAGAGATTCTTGAAGCAATTGTAATGACAAACCAAAGTTTTAATACTATTTACCTTACAACAAATGCTTCCTTTGGTGATAGGGTGTTGGAAAGTCTTTCACTATTAAGCAAATATATTAAAAATGTGAATCTAGGAGTGTCTATTGATGGGACAGAGGAAACTCATAGTCGAATCAGAGGTATGGATAATTATATAAAAACTGTTGATCTATTATCTCAAGTAAGGAGTACTTTTAATAAAGTCAAAACATCGATATCATTAACTATCAATAAATATAATTGTAACTTAGAAGATTTAAATCATATCAAACAACTTTCAAATGAATTGCAATGTGATTATTCATTTCGACTTGCTACTAGTAATGAAGGTTATTATGAAAATGACATAAAAAATTTAGAAATTACTAAAGCTATGAAACAAACATTAATTGAATTTATTATTGCTAATAAGCTAGATGATAAGTTTATGGCAGAGCAACTATATTATTTATTGACAAATAAGATCCCCATTATGTATGATTACGGGCGTGATAAATTGATTTGTAAAGCTGGTAGCAGATTTGTTTTCATACATTCTAATGGTTTGATATATCCTTGTATAAATAGTATGCAATCAATTGGTGACTATAAAACAGGAATACGAAACTTTTCTGATATATGCACTAAACATTGTCCTTGCATGACAGAGTGTACGATTTGGCCCATGTTAATGTTATCATAACCAAGATATAAGAAGGTGAATTAATGGATATTTTAACTCTTAAAGAAATCATAGATAATGAAAAAAAAAATGGAAAAAAAATTGTACTGGGCTGTGGATGCTTTGAAGTATTCCATATAGGGCATTTAGAGTATTTAGAAGAAGCAAAAAAGAAAGGTGACATTTTGATAATTGGTTTAAATTGTGATAACTATATTCGAAAACATAAATTTCGAGAACCAGTTTTTACTTTAGAACAACGTATGCAAGTCATTCAAAACATTAAACCTGTAGATTATGTTTTTCCCTTTAAAGAGGATACATTTGATAAGTCTATTGAAATTTTACTACCAAATTATTTTATAAAAGGGATAGATCGTGCATTGATATTGGAAGAATCTACTTGTAAAAAGTATTCTGTAGAAGTAATGCGTGTTGGAACAAGAAAAGTCTATTCTTCTACGCAGTTACTTAATGATCACTTTTCTTTTGAAGACAGATAAATTTTGTAAATCATAAACATGATTGGAGAAGAGGATATGAGTAAATTTACAAAAGTTAAACAAAATGATTATGCTCAATACATTTTAGAAAAGGATATGAATTACTTAATAGATCAACTAAAAAAAATCCATGATCAATACAAATCTTTGATTAATGATTATGTTAATGAATATTTTGCTTATCAGGTGATTGAGTTATCCGATGAATTCATTCTTACAATCAAAAAAAGTAATGACAGTGCTACACAACTTGCAATTGGTTATCCGTTTTCAATATACACTGAAACAATAGGTGATTTTTATGATGGTGCGAACGTGCGACTTTCAATCCGAGGAGTGCGACTCAGAAATATGCAACGTCAATTTTTATTGGACAAAATTTGTTCATGGTATTCTAGCTCAATAGTAGAATATATTGGTGATTCAAAAAATTTTAGGAAAGTATCTGGTAAAATAATAAATTCAAAAGAAGAAAATAGTCTTTTGTATATAGATCCCAATCTTTTTATTGGAGATTCTATTATTGAACTCAGCATAGTGGATAATATACTTGATCAAACTGCGTTTAATAAAGTGTGTATTGTCACAAAAAATGAGCGTCATTTGTCTGGTAATTTTGATGTTTGTAGTTATGACTATAAGAAACAAATACAAAATAGCATATCTCAAAGTAGCCTTGTTCTTATTTTAGATCTTGTAGATACGCATTTATACAATACACTATCTTTTCTAGAAGAATATAAACCTAATATTCCAATATTTATATTAAGTAGAAATATCATAATTAATCCTCAAAAAACAGGTGTAAAAATAACTTGTTTTGATGGTAACGATATTTTGCTTACACACCAAGGGATACACAATTATATTGATGATCTTATAAAGCCTTTTTTTGATTTTTCACTTAAGACTAAAAGCCTTCCTTGTGATTTTAAAAACAAGGATACAATTTTTATAAATATTTTCAGTTCGCTTATGGAAAAGGATTTAGATGTTGCCTTTATAATGGATTTTATTAGATATATTTATTTTAATACTAATTATAAAATACTTTTGTCAACGGGAATAGAAAGCGATTACACAAATGGCCTTATAAATGAAATTAATAGATTGTGTCGCCACCATGGTTTTGAAAGTCGAATTGAGTATATAAAAGATACTGGCTTGATTGATCTCGAAAGAAAGCTCCAACAGCATAATATCTTAGCTGCTATCACACCAGACACATCTATTTCGCATTTGCTAACAAGGTATGGATATGTAAACTTCACTTTTTATCATCTTGGATTTTGGGATAATCATACTATACAATCTATTGCGGGAGAATCACCAGTTGGTTATTGTAGCAGTAATCAATACCAAATTCCAGTTATACGATCTGAACACAAAAACAACTTAGAAATAAGTAAAGCTATATTAACTATCATTAAAAATCTTGTTTCTGATGATTTATGCATAAAAAATTCAGAATTGAAGAACTTAAAGTATGGATATAACTATCACCAAAATAGGATTTTATATGATGAAGTGTTAAATACTAGAATCAGTAAAGATCTGAAAGAAAGTATTTGTACCATATATGACCTTTCATTGTTTTCATTAGAATATGAAAGATTGCGACGTAGTGAGGTACTGATAAAGAATGTGTTTGAGATAAGTCCTTTAACTAAGATAATTTCACTTTTATATAGTAAAATAATGTAATGATATTAGAGTATTTTTCAAGCAGATTATGATGTTTTGTATTTGAATGAAGCGAAAGGGTGATTATAACAATGGAACATATTGTTAATGAAGATATTTTAGGTATAGTAGTTGCTATGACTATAGAAGCTGAGCCACTTATTGAATATTATAAATTAGAAAAAAATAATATTAAAGGCTTTTCTTATTATGTCAATCATAAAATTAAGATCATTATTTCGGGTGTGGGTGTTATCAACTCAACACTTGCAACTTATATATTATTAAATGATTTAAATTGTACTCACATAATAAATTATGGTGTAGCTGGATTTACAGGAGATGTTCATCATCATTGTGAGATTTTTACAATCAATAAAGTATATAAACGAGATATAAATTTTACTGCATTAGGCTATGAGCTGTATCAATTTCCAGATAAACCAAAATATATTCAATTACAAACAGATAATAGATTACCTATGCTAGATTGTTATACTTCTGATGAATATATTGGTCCTAAAAGTAGAGTTCCTAACAATGTTTTAGTAGATATGGAAGGGTATTGTGTTGCACATATTTGTGAAAGATACCAAACTTCATGTATGATATATAAAAGCATCTCTGATAATACACCTGATCATGATACACAGGGGCAGATTGATGCACATTTAACGAATGCTATAGAAATGATTAGTAATTTTATCATTCATGAAGTTATAGAGAGAGGTGTGACCTTTTAAAATAAAATATCTGTTAGTTTAAGATATTTAATTAAAAAGGTCGATTTGATGTAATAATTGGGGGAATTAAAGCTAATCCACATTTGTGTAATCAGATATAAGTTTGAAATGACTTTATTTGACTAAGTTTCAACTTAATAAAGAGGCATTTATAAAACTAACAGTATTCAAGGTTTTTAAAAATTGTATACTCAAATTATAGAATAATTTCAAAGAAAGCGCATATTAAGCACAAGAATGTGCGTACTACAAGGATTGATAAAAATGGCTAATTTCTCTGATATTTATAATTTTGATTCTAATACAAGTAAAATACTTGTATTAGGAGACATTATATATGATAAGTATCTATTTGGGAGCGCCACCAGGCTATCTCCTGAAGCCCCTGTTCCAATTTTTCAGCCACATAGAGAAGAATTTAAATTAGGTGGAGCCTCAAATGTATTCAATAATATTGCTTCATTGGGGGGAGTAGTTCAACTGTGTGGAATCGTTGGAAACGATGAAGAAGGTAAGAGTATTAAGAAGAAAGTAATAGATTTAAATAATACAGCTGATTTAATTTTTACAGAGTATGAGGGGGCGACTATAAAGAAAACTAGGTTACTTGTTGATAACCATTATTTACTGAGAATTGATGAGGAGAACATATACGAAACTAATAGGGACAGGGAAAGTGAAATCTTTAATATTATTAATGATAATATTGATTTATATGATTTACTAGTGATTTCTGACTATAACAAAGGATTTCTAGGATATTCTTTCACTAAAAAAATTGTTAACCTATTTATAGGTAAAAATAAAAAAATAATAGTGGACCCAAAGTGTGATTTTTATAAATATGAAGGTGCTTATTTAATTAAGCCAAATATAAATGAATTATCTAAGTTTGTTAGAGATGATAGAGTAGCTAATGACTACAATTTATTAGTTTCCTATTGTAATGATATTTTAAAAGAAGGTAACTTCAAATATATTTACGTGACTATGGGAGAAAAAGGAGGGATTCTTATTGGTGAAGATATTGGTGTTCAGTCTATACCAGCTTTTGGTGAAGATGTCATTGATGTAGTTGGTGCTGGAGATTCTGTATTAGCAGCGCTCGCTATTGCAGTTGTAGCTGACATAGGTATTATTAGAGCAGCTAATTTTGCTTCCTATATTGCGGGAATTAGTGTGTCGAAACCAGGAACCTCACTAGTAAATAAGTTTGAGATAATCACGAACTAAGGAACTGTAAGAAAATAATCTGAAATTATTTTTGTTTGAAAGGGGTGAATATCAATACTTTTCAAGAAATAAAAGCACAGTTTATTTCTTGACAGTTACTAAGGGCTAGTTAATCAATAAACTGACTATTTCAACATGAAAATCGACTGATATTACAATATTTGAATGTGATGAATAGACTGTCATGCTTGGAAAAATAAGCACCACAATAAACGAAGTCAACTTATTGTTTAACTGCTCCTAAAGGTACAATAAAAAGAGAGGGTGATAAAGATGGAAAAGCAAATTTTTTTAAATAGTCTAAAATGCAAGCTGAATGAAAGAAGATTGATGATTGGAAACTTTATTGACGATGAAGAATTGCTTCAGAAGATTCTATTACTGTATATGAAATTTCTTGAATGTTTTCAAAGGGGAAATAAATTAATTTTTTGCGGAAATGGTGGTAGTGCTGCTGATTGTCAGCATATTGTTGCTGAATTTATTGTCAAGTTATCAAAGCTCCGCCAATCTCTTCCAGCTTTAGCTTTAACAAGCAATAATAGTATTATTACTGCAATATCAAATGATCTTGATTTTGAGTGCATTTTTTCGAGACAACTTGAAGGACTTGCTAAGCCACAAGATTTACTTATTGGAATTTCAACAAGTGGGTATTCCTCAAATATTATTAAAGCTTTTGAATACGCAAAACAAAACAGTATTCTCTCTATTTCTGTAACTGGCAATGCTAAAAATGACCTATCAGATATTGCAGATATGAACATTATTATTCCCTCAAAGAATACACAAATCATACAAGAGGCATATCTAATGATTTTTCATATTATATGCGAAAAACTGGATGAATTTTATGAATAAAGCTATTTTCCTAGATAGGGATGGGACACTAATTAAAGATAAAGAATATCAATTTATTTCTTCCGAAATTGAATTTATTGAAGGTGTAACCGAAGCTCTTAATAAATTTCTTTCGTTAGGATTTAAATTGATAGTGATAACAAACCAGTCGGGTATTGGAAGGGGTTATTACAATGTAGAAGATATGAATAGTATTAATAGGGCAATCAATGATGAATTATCAAAAGATTGTATTTCAATAATAGATTTTTATCATTGTCCTCATTTTTTAGGATCTGAAATGGAAGTTTATAATATTCAATGCAGTTGCAGAAAGCCAGCACCAGGTTTACTTATTCAAGCTGCTAAAGATTATGATATTGATTTAAGTCAATCATATATGATTGGGGACAAAGAAAGCGACGTCTTGGCAGGAGAAAATGCTGGAGTCAAAAATAGTTATTTAATCAATGGAAAGCAGGATTTGTTGTATTATGCAGAGTTAATCCATAATCAATCTTTTCAACTTAAAAATTTAAAGAAGTAAAAAATTGATTATTTTGATAAATGATGATTTCATTCTAAATTATATTATGATATGCTTTGTTGTTTTTAGCTCAAATTTAAAGTGTTTCTAATTTTCACTTATTATAAGAATATTTTCCAGAGTAATTCATTTGTTTTGATTTGAAAATATATTATTTTCTATCAATTTGTATTGAAGAAATTTTCGAATAAATTAAGGATGATTAATATGAGAAAGATATTAAAAATTAAAGAACCCATTTCGAATAGTTATCATTTTATGGCTTTTCCTTTATCAATCTTGGAGCAACATGCTATCACATATGAATGGATATATAGTAATTTCATTCAAACATGCTTAGATACAAACTATGATGATTCTCCTGTTCCATTTTATTTTTATATATATGATTATACCTTGTCGCCTTTTCTTGAGGTTCAAAAGATAGATAGAAATTTTATGAATTTCAATAGACTTGATATCATTGAATTAGTAAAAAATGCAATTGATAATGAATATTATATATACTTAAACCTTGATGACTTTTACGTCCCAGATAGACGTTCATTTAAGAATAAACATTTCTCGCACGACTCATTAGTTTATGGCTATGATACGAAAAAAGAAGAGATCTATTTATATGGATTTGATTCAAAAATGAAATTAAATACTACAGTGATATCTTTTTCCAATTTTATTTTAGCATATGATGGAATGGATATAATAGATACAGATTTGACATATATCAATCTTTATAAATTTAATAAATTAGGCAAATATAAATTGGATTTGAATTTAATTCTTGAACAACTTATAGAATATTCAGAAAGCAAAAATTCTTCTGTCCGATTTTCTACGCTCCGTGAGCCATGGATAAGGTCATATGGAATGAATTTTTATGAGAATATTTCTTGTTATTTGCAGAATTTTGATGATAAAAATATCCGAGCGGATATCAGAATCTTTCATTTTATGTATGAACATAAAAATATAATGGCTAATAGAATTAAATTTTTGCTAAACAAATCAATGATAAAAGATACTTCCTTATTAATTTCTTGGGAGAAAATAACTAAAGATGCATTAATTATTAGGAATAATGTTATTAAAATGAATTTATCAAATAAAAAGGTTAGATATGCGGATCTAAGTGTTTATTTTGAGTTATTAAAAAAAGATGAAGAAAATGCATTAAAAAAAACGATTCAACACCTAAAAGAATGTCTAACCGAATCATAACGCATAGTAATAATTTGACACGCTTTGCATGTTGATATGCCTTACGTATAAAAGTGTATAGCCTGATATTTCGACTGAGAATCTTGTCATTAATTATTCATGAGTGACTATGACCAACTTTTCAAATAGGGCAAATGATTTTATATCCACTACAAAGCTTTCTACCTTCTGATAAGTGGATATATTTAACTAGCCCTACGGGAGGGAAGAAACGTCTTTTTGTTTCTGGACGGGATGGGGATAGATAAATATAGGAGCGGAAAATTTTAAAATCTTTTCTACTACAACGCTTTGGGCATGGATCATCAGTTGAAGTTACAAGGGCAGTCATTCTTGACAGGAAATAGCTGGGGTTATTCAAGGGTTACTATTTGAAATTGGGCGGGTTCGGAAAGATTTGCGAGTTGCAACAATGATTTTTGAAGCTGATACGAGGACATCTACCAAATGCAAAAATCCAAATGCTTCGTCGCACTTGGATTATAGGCTGTACTTCACATGATGATTCGGACGAGTCCCATCAACAAATCTTTGCAGAATGGCTTGGAGCTAGTACAACCCATCCATACATTTTGATCTGGGAAGAAAGTGGACTAGTTGGACTAGGCATATTGGAGCAAGAACAAGTTGAAGCAATGATGGCTTTCGAAGAATTTAATGAATTTAGTGATGCTGTCGGTTCTGCGATAGAAAGGGTATTAACAGGGGGATTTTCAATCCTTGATGAATTTGATGCAGATAAATTTTTGATCGCAACATCTATCATAGATTTTATTCTTGATGACTTGGAGATAGATGTTGAACTTTTAAACGCTTGGAACGACTTAATACAAAGTGATTAGCAAAGCAAGAAATGCCTTGCACTGCTTTGGGATTAGATATTCAAAGCTACCATTGTCGGTGAATATTTAGATGGCGGTTACTCTGGAACATCATTTAATCGACCTGACTTTAATAAATTAATGAAAGATGCGATTGATGACCCAGAACCAAGTAGCATTTGGGTTGAAGATATGTCCCGATTTGGACGTAACAATGCTCAACTTCTGCAGCATGCATACATTTTATCATGTGACGCTCATTTAAGGACTCGTCCCAAACCAAAAGGGGGCGTGAATTGTAACCTAATTTTCTCATTTTAAAAATCATAACGATAAAACTCGTGAAGCTAGGAGCTGATTTCCTTACTTCACGAGTTTTTAATATGACAGCCTTATTTTTTAATTTGACGTAACTCGCCTTTTAGTTTTTGCCTTACTGTAACTAAGCCTAAGTTTAAGAAGGTAAGTCCAGCGATGGTGGCACTTGTGGTGGCAATTCCTGTTTGTGGTAATCTGCCACCGCCACTGGCTCCACCACCACTATTGCTACCACCAGTTCCGTTATTGTTGTCACCGTTTGTGTCATCTTCATCATCTTCACCGTTATCTTCAAGACTTTCATCATTACAGTCGCAATCACAATCGTCACAATCACAGTCACATTCACAATCGCCTTCTATAAGCGTAATTGCAATAACGGCCTCAGGATTTAAACCAACACGCACATCAAAGGTGCCTGGTTCAGTTGCTGTTTGAACAGCTTGCAAATCTGCTTCAT
>JGI24703J35330_11748170_pt1 | contig 11472 bp, 16 predicted proteins | sample TergutNt197P1_FD_35330 | JGI IMG/M metagenome (IMG submission 35330) | reverse complement strand
TAGTTAATGTTGAAGCAGAAATCGCAAGATTGACTGCGGAGGAGAAGAAATTAACGGCTGAGGTAACTCGTGGGACTGCTAAACTTGCTAATGAGAAATTTGTGAGTAAAGCTCCTGCTGCACTGGTTGAAGAGGAAAAAATGAAGCTTGCTGATTATGAGATGAAACTTGCTGAGGTTAAGGCGAGACTTGAAGCCCTAAGAAAGTAAGTAACCGGAATTCAATTTCAAATTCTTATTTTAATGGAATTTAGAGTTTAATATCTAAGGAGATCATAAAATGCTAATCAACTTGCATGAAGATTATTTAGACGATTTAAATATTCGCATGACACACCATTCAACAGCGCTTGAAGGCAATACAATAACACTTGATGAAACTCGTGATTTATTAATTGATGGTGTAAGTCCAAATCGTTCAGTAAATATTCGTGAAATTCACGAAATAATAATATCAACAATATGTAAAAAATCACGGACTCCCAAGAAGGTCCGTGATTTTTTTTACTTCATTACATAGGGCCTTTTTTTCATAAACCAAATTCCTAATAAGTAAAACATAACCGATGTGATGACTAACAACAACGCTGAGAAAATAAATCCAGTAGTAAATTCTCCTATCTGAAACCTCACTCCAAAAAACGATTCAATTTCATTTTGAAGGCCATAGGGTGCTTGATACATAAGAGATGTTAACTTATCTCCCGCCAAAACTTGACGAAACATACTTGCGGTGTGAGCAGTCGGAAAAAATTGGATGATACTTACAACTCCAGCCGGCAAATTTCCAACAGGGATATATACACCAGCCAGAAATCCTATTAAAGTACCTATGATTGAACTTATTGACGAAAACGCATTTCTAGAACGTATGGCGCACGCAAATAAAAACATCATACTATTTGCAGATATAACTCCTAAAATAAGTGTTACAAGTAGCTTAAAATATTGTGCTATGGAAAACTCAAAAACATTGGCAGAGGATAGATAAAAAACTGTGGCAACTAGGGCCATAAAACTCATAATAAAAGAAATAATCCAACTAGAAATTACATAACTAAAATGCAATTTAAAACGAGCGATCGGACTAACATAAAAATCTTTAGAAATATCCTCTCGATCAATAACTAATCGTAAAATACCGCTAATACTCGTCGAAACAGTCGCAACAGCAATTGTCCCCGCAAGAACCATCCCCGAAATTACACGACCCACAGCAGACAATTCAACATCCGGCAGCTCATTCGCGATACTTTCTGTCATAATTGCCGACAAAAATAAAATATAAAGTAAAATTGTAATAAGCACAGATAACATCGAAAAAAATACGTGAGTTTTATCCCGAAAATACAATAAACAATGACGTCTTACTAAACCAATCATAACGTTTTCCCTCCCTTAATGTTTAAAAATACATCATCAAGCGTACCAGCCAAAATTTCAACGTGCACAAGCTGCTCTTTCTTTGTGTTAATAATCTCAATCGCTTCTACCGTTTTATCTAACTCGAACGCTTCGCGAGTTCCATCATGGTAAGTCAATTTCAACATATCACGCGAATATTTCATTTTAAGTTCTTCAGGAATACCTTGGGCACGAATTTCGCCACGGTGCATAATTATGATATTGTCACTTGTAGCTGCCTCTTCCATATAGTGAGTGGTTAAAAAAATAGTCATCCCATTTTCTTTCTGAAGGGATTTGATTAATAACCAGATATCCTGACGCGTTTTAGGATCAAGACCCGTAGTGGGCTCATCTAAGAATAAAATCTTAGGAGTATGAAGTAGAGCTCTTGCAATATCGGCACGACGTTTTTGACCTCCTGACAAAGTTTGATAATACTGATTCGCAAACTCTTTCGACTGAGTTTTCACAAGCACATCCTCAACTTTCGCATGAAGTTCTACTTTACTCATACCATAAAACCCACCACGAATAAGTAAATTCTCTTTTACAGTCAGCATTTTATCCATCAAACTCTCTTGAAAAACGATTCCAATAAGTTTTCGAACGTCATCGGGATTCTCACGAATTTTAAAACCACAAATAGTAACCTCTCCACTACTCGCTTCAAGTAACGTCGTTAAAATATTAATTGTCGTTGACTTTCCGGCCCCGTTTGTACCAAGAAGAGAAAATAAACTCCCCGTCTCCACTTCAAACGAAACATTTTTTACAGCTTGAATATCACCAAACGTTTTACATAATTTTTCAACTTTTATCATAAACTCCTCACCTCTAATATCAGTATAGTCTGTAAAGTCAAAAGATTCAATAGCTGGTACGATGAGTTGCAAAAAAGCATAAATGAGATGCAAAAAAAAGCCCAATTAACGGGCTTAAACATTTTCATGATATTGGATTATTTATTATTCATAGTTTTAATCCGTTCGTTCAAGGACTCTATCATTTTCCGATTTCGCCACTCAATGTAGAGAAAAATAAACGCATAGAGGACTAAAAAAATTACTGATGGTCTTATAAAATCAAGCCCGCTCATATTCCCTCTAAAATAAAGAACTAATAAAACTCCCCCTAAGGAGAATAAAAAATGAAGAGGTAAAATCATAAAAAAGTAATTTTTTCGAGAAATTTTTTCAATTACAACATTAAGGATATACGTTGGAATCACTCCCACTAAACTCGAAATCAGGATAGTTCTAAGCTGGAAAACAGTTAAAATCGAAGTATCACTTGAAATTAAACTGAAATAAAAAACTTGTCCAGTAACAACTACTGTGAAGATGAAAAATACAAATATTGCAGAGGATTTTATTCTCATAGTCCAAATTTCTCCTTTAAAATTGGTGCATATTGACGTGATACAATTAAACGATCGTCATTCTTAAGTCGCACCTCGACACGTCCTGCACCAGCAGATGATACACTCTCGATTTTTCTAATATTTAGAATGGATTGTCGATTTATTCGCATAAAATCATGTTGAGGAAGATTATTTTCTAATTCATACAATCTCATTTTACTTAAGTAAATGCCAGTTCTTGTATAAATGAATGATTTAAAATCGACACTTTCGATATAGTAAACATCTTTAGTATCAATTTTTAATTGTAGGTTATCTGAACTAACCGACAAAGTTCTTTTAGTTAATATTTCTTCAATACGACGGGTTATTTCTGTTTCTTTATGAGTTACAATTGTAATAGATTCCTCTTCGTTCACTCTTGGACGTCTTTTAATTAATTTCATTTGTTTATCACCTCCTTAATTGTAACACAACTTGCCCCAGAATTCTATTAATCATATAAAAATATATTTCCCAGTTGTAAATTATAGCTATTTGTAGTATAATAATAGTACAATATTTATTGAAAACATTTTAAAAAAGGAGGATTTCAAACATGAAAAAATCACATAAAATCATTTTCTTTGTCGTAGTTTCATTTGCATTACTCGCAACATCAATTTCTATATTCGCCAACCACATTGTAACTACCGCTTATTACAGAAACTTTGATCCGGTAAATCCTAATGTGTCGTTCGATTTAACCCAAAGAGAAACAGATGAAATAATTGAAGTTTGGAGTTATTTGCCTCAAGCAGATGATAATGAAACATTTTATGATTTAGATTTAGACGCATTGCTTACACCAACACCGGAAATAGAGATTGACTAGTAAAATCTAGTCTTTTTCTTTTTCCACCAAAAGGGTAGCAGAGTTTTAAAAATGTTGTCGAATTATTTACTTTTTTTGTGAACGGAAGTCACTTCTTAAATATAGATTTTGAAATGTTTTTTTGGTATAATAAAGGTGAAAGCGAGTATTTCAACTTCCGAAGAAATCTTGAAGACCGACTTATGCTGCAAGCATCAGTACAGGGCTAGAGATTATCGAGGAAGTTATGAGCTGTAACTAGATATAATAATGGTGAAAGCGAATATATCAACTTCCGAAGAAATCTTGAAGACCGACTTATGCTGCAAGCATCAGTACAGGGAGGACGTTATGAGCTGAACTAGGGATACTTTATAATTATAACGTGTATGAACCTGGAGGAAACTATGAAAAAAATCAATTTATTAATCGTTACAGGTATGAGTGGAGCAGGAAAAAGTGTTGTACTTGATAGCTTAGAAGATTTAGGTTATCACTGCATTGATAATTTACCACCGAAACTATTGCCTACACTCACTGAACTAATTTTAGATGCGTCAGATCACGAGGTTAAGCTTGCTGTAGTTATCGATTTGCGTTCGTTGTCTTTTGATTCTTTGAGCGAGATGCACCTCTTCGTTCAAGATAGCAGTCATATAAATTTACAAATTCTTTTTCTGGACGCTGACAATGCCACTTTAGTTAAAAGATTTAAAGAAACCCGTCGAAGCCATCCTTTATCAAGAGATTCTAACCCGTTATCAGGCATCAACAAAGAAAGAATTTTACTTGAACCTATTTTTCGGTTAGCGACTGCTCAAATTAATACCACAGGTATGAGTGCGCGCGAGTTAAAACAAGATATTGTTCGTATTTATAGTGATGATGAAACTAATCCATTTAGTGTGACGTTTGCGTCATTTGGTTTTAAGCATGGGACACCTGTTGATACTGATGTGATGTTTGATGTGCGTTTTTTACCTAATCCATTTTATGATGAAGTTATGAGATTTCAAACAGGGCTTGATAAGAATGTATATGATTTTGTTTTAGATTCTGAAGTTGCTCAAACATTTTTGTCAAAGTTGATTGATTTGTTATCATTTTTAATTCCTAATTATGAGAAAGAAGGAAAATCTCAGGTCGTAATTGGAATAGGTTGTACAGGCGGTCAACACCGTTCGGTTGCTTTGTCAGAATATCTTGCGAATTTTTATAAAGATAAATATCGTACTCATGTTGTTCACCGTAATATGAAACAAATTAACAAGCATGGAGGTGAACGTTAATGTATGATTATGATTATAAGATTTCAGTAATTGGCGGTGGTACGGGTTTATCTAGTATTTTGCGGGGTCTAAAAAAATTCCCAATAGATATAACTGCCATCGTTACCGTTGCTGATGATGGATCTTCTTCTGGAAGTTTGCGAGAAGAACTTGATATTCCACCTCCAGGTGATGTTCGAAATGTTTTAGTTGCGTTATCTGAAGCAGAGCCACTAGTTAACGAACTATTTCAGTATCGTTTCGAGCAAGGTTCAGGGCTTGCCGGTCATCCTACTGGTAATTTACTACTTGCAGCGATGACAAAAATTACTGGTAACTTTGCAACGGCTGTTGCTAATTTAAGTCAAGTTCTTAATGTTCGTGGACGCATTTTACCAGTTTGTAATGTCGGTCTTTGTTTATGTGCTGAATTTGAAGATGGCGATGTTGCAATTGGTGAATCAAATATTACTGATGCTGGAAAAAAAATTAAGCGAGTTTTTTACAATGAAAAATGTCATGCACTTGATGATGTTATTGATGCGATTATGGAATCTGATTTAGTGATTTTAGCTCCAGGAAGTTTATTTACGAGTATTATTCCAAATTTACTTTTTAAAGAAATGAAGGATGCTATTCGTGAAACGAAAGCAAGATTTGTATATTGTTGCAATATCATGAGTCAGCCTGGGGAGACAACCGATTTCACGGTTTCAGATCATATCCGTTCAATCGAAAACCATGTGGATTTTGATTTTATTGATGTCGTTATTGCTAATGATGGGCTTGTTCGAGAAGATATCCTCACAAGGTATCTTGAAGATGGGTCACATTTGATTGAGATTGATTATGATAATCTTTCTGAGCTTGGAATTCAAGTTATCCAAAGTAGGATGGTTGATTATAACGATGCTGATGAAATTCGCCATGATTCGAGAAAGATTGCTGCGATTATATTTTCGCTCCTTTTGGATGATTAAGTTGTCGTTGTAAAATATATCACAAGATTGAGAAAGGAGGGACTATGATGTCCTTTTCGGCTCATATAAAAAAAGAGCTTGCGGGTGGCGTTAGTGATACTTGTTGTCAAATTGCGGAATTGTCTGCGTTATTTAAAATGAATGGTACGATGTCTTTGTCAAGTAGTGGTCCGGTTTTGAGTTTTGATACTGAAAATGCTGCGATTGCCAGACGTGTTCTTACGCTTTTGAAACAAAATTTTCCTGAAATTAAAACCTCCATTTTAGCTCGTAAAAAGAAAAACTTAAAAAAAAATAATACTTATGTTGTAAAAGTTATTAGTCATGTAATAGAAATCGCCGAAAAATTAAATGTTATGTTGAGTGAAACTGGAGATTTTTCGATTTTTGAATCATTATTTAAGGATGAATGTTGTCCGAGAGCTTATTTGCGTGGTGCTTTTTTAGCTAGCGGTTCGATAAATAGTCCTGAAACATCATCTTACCACTTTGAATTAACGACTGCAGATTCAGAGCATGCACGTTTACTACAAATGATTTTAAACGATTTTGATTTAAATGCTCGTGTACTTGAACGAAAAAAAGGTTACATTTGTTATATTAAAGAAGCCGAAAAAATCGGTGACTTCTTGCGTGTAGTTGGTGCGATGGGCTCAGTACTTAATTTTGAAGATATGCGTATTATTAGAGATATGAGAAATTCTGATAATAGACTCAATAATTGTGAAATTGCAAATGAAACGAAAACATTAACTGCTGCTGATGCGCAAGTTGTCGATATCGAATACATTTATGAAACTAAAGGTAAAGATTTTTTAAATGAGAAACTCTCTTTGGTTGCTGAATTGAGGTTGGAATTTCCAGAGGACAACTTAGCTGAACTTGCCGAAATTTCAACCGAGCGTGGGTCTGTAATTTCAAAATCAGGTATTAATCATAGAATGCGTAGTATTAGAAAAATTGCAGCTGAATTGAAAGAGGAATTTGGTTATGAAAGCAACTAATTATTCTGCAGTATTTCCAATTATATTAAGTGAAGATAAAAAAAATATTTTGCTACATTTAAGGCAAAATACTGGTTATAATGATGGTTTGTGGGAAACGGCTGCTTCTGGTCATGTTGATATAAACGAAACTGCGAAAGATGCTGCCTGTCGTGAATGTATGGAAGAAATCGGAATTGAAGTTGATTGTGATTCGCTTGAATTTGTTCATTTAACTCATAATGGTAATTATTATCATATTTATTTTCTTGTTCATAATTATGATGGAATTCCTCAAATTATGGAACCTTTAAAAAACGCCGAACTTCGTTGGTTTGCTCTTGAAAATTTACCTGATGATATGGTTTTTTGTAGAAAAATTGCCATTGAAAGTTGGCAACAAGGTATAAATTACACTGAATTTTAGTATTAAAAACTTCGCAAGATTTTTTGCGAAGTTTTTTTGATATTAAATATTTGTTTGATTACTTGATTTATTTTTAATCATAATATACGCAATTGCGATAACCCCGACTGAAATTGTCCCAATTATCCAACCTATATTATTGCGGTTAATCTGTTCAATTGGATAAGTACGAGCTTGGATATAACTCGGTGGATCTGGATCGTAAATAACAATTTCTGAGTCGCCTTGATTTCTTAATATTTTCCCACCGCGAAGTGTGTAAGAATATTTTCCATCCGTATTTACAAAATCAGATAGAACAACCGACATTATTGGTTCATCACTTTTTATTTCCCATTGCTCAAAGTCAAGTTGTTTTACAATCTGTGCGGGGTAAACATGTCCGATTTCAAATATATCTCCAATTTTATTTAGAGCCACCAAAATAAAATCACCTTCATTTATCCCATCAAATTTGGGAAGATTATGAAGAACTAAGTTGCTTGACTCGAAATTTTTAGTATTCACTATAAAGTTAATGGGATTAATTAATATATCGTCGTTATTTATATTTTCAATTTCACCTATTAACACAAGTTCATATTCATTATTTATTATCGGATGTTCCACTACGCCTGCGAAAACTTTCAAGGTTGAAAAATTTAATGCAAAAATTGTTATTACAAAAAGAAAAATTTTTTTCATATAATCACCTTAATCAAGAGTTTTATTTTAATTATATTATCTCCGATTAAGCAATTTCTATCCTAGTTGGGTATTTTTATAGTTTTGAAGCGAGTTTCATATTTGGTAATGCATCGATATCTAGATTACTTTTTAAACCTTGTTCAAAATTTATTGCGCCCGCTGCGGCAATCATCGCTGCGTTATCTGTACAATATTTCAAAGTTGGTATCATTAAATTAACCCCCGCTTTCTTGCAATGAGCCGATAGTGAATTACGAAGTCCTGTATTAGCAGCTACCCCTCCTGCTACAACAAGATTTTTTATGTTGTAATGAGCCAGTGCTTTCATAGTTTTTTCTGTTAAAACTTCGACCACACTAGCCTGAAAACTTGCAGCGAGATTTTCTGGATTAAGGATTTCACCGCGTTGGGCAGAGTTGTGAGCTAGGTTTATTACTGCGGATTTTAAACCAGAAAAACTAAAATTAAATTCGTCTTTGTTTAACCACACTCTTGGTAAATTATATGTATCAATTCCCTTTTGTGCGAGTTTATCAATTAGTGGTCCACCTGGGTAGCCAATATTTAAAATTCTTGCTACTTTGTCGTACGCTTCACCCACAGCATCATCGAGTGTTCTACCAATATATTCATATTCATTATCGGATTTCATCAAGATAAGTTCAGTATGTCCACCACTTACAACTAGTGCGATTAAAGGAAAAATCATCTCATTTTCAATTGCATTTGCATATATATGGCCCGCGATATGGTGTACGGGAATTATTGGTAGATCGTGCGCGAGCGAAATTGCCTTTGCCGCTTGCAATCCCACAATGAGCGCGCCCACAAGTCCAGGACCTTGACAAACTGCAACTGCGTCTATTTCACTAAAATCAACTCCAGCCACATTCATCGCTTCGTCAATTACTGAAGTGATTGCTTCAACGTGATAACGACTTGCTACCTCGGGTACCACGCCACCAAATTTTTTGTGGATTTCAGCTTGAGAGGCTACGATATTTGATAAAATCTCTCTTTTTCCTCGTATAACACTTGCAGCAGTTTCATCACAACTCGATTCGATTGCTAAAATTATTGCTTCATTTTTCATTTTTTTCACCTGTTTAATCAATGTTTACTCGAAAATCTCAGTAACCCTCTCGTCATCTAGCCGCATTAAATAGCCATCACTTCCATCATCATAATATTTTTTACGAAGATGAACGGCTTGAAACCCGAATTTTTTATATAGTGCAATTGCAGCAACATTATTTACACTAACTTCAAGCGTAATAACCCGATTTCCTCGTTTGTTCATCTGTTTCAGAAAAAGTTCCATTAATTTAGTACCAAATCCTTGATGTCGAAAATTTTCATGTATTTCGACATTTATAATATCGACAAAATCTTCAACATTGTGAAAATGGATACTACCTTGAGGAATTTCAATTTTTTCAAACACCTGCATTCAACTCCGCTTCTGTTTTCCGTAAATAATTCGGTGTTAATTCGTGAATATTTTCTACCTTGTTAGAATCATTTGCAAGTCGTGCAACTGTTATCGCTTTGGCTAGTGTAAAATCAGATTCACTATATATCAACGCATTCGGATAAATCTCGAGGATGGTTTCTTTATTTGTAATGGCCCCGTCTCCAACAAAGCTTAACTTTTTTGCATAATCTCGACCCAGAATATCTTGTATTTCATAGTGCCCACTCGGTAGAATCTCGTCAAGAATTTCTGAATATGCAGCAGCGAAAACGGTTTTTCTTCTTGCGTCAATCATCGGGATTATTATTTCGTTTGGTTCGATACTTTTTGCAAGGACTTCGAGACTCGAAACGGCGTAGACTGGTATTCCGATTGCGTAGGATAAACTTTTTGCGGCTGCGACTCCAACGCGGATTCCTGTGTACGAACCGGGCCCATTCGTTACTACAATTCTTGTTAAATCCTTTGTTTTTATTTGTGATTTTTTTAATAAACTTTCGATTCGGCTCATTAATATTTCGGATTGGTTATTTTTTGTGGATTCTTCTATGTAGTTTAAAACGGTATCATTTTGTAAGATTGCGATGGATAAAATTGATGTGCTGGTATCAATAGCTAAAGTCAACATGTTCGAGTAGGCCTCCTTTGTCGTTTATCGTGATTTCTCTTGTTTCTTCTTCAAGTCTTTTTATCGCGATTTCAATGCGATTTTCTGGTAAGTCAGCCTGTATTATAGAAGCCCACTCGATTACAGAGATTCCTTCTTGGTCTAAATATTCTAAAACGAAATCGATATCGCTATCTGAATCTAGCCTGTAGACGTCCATGTGATAAAGTGGGATTCGACCTTGATCATAGATTTTTATTATCGAAAAAGTCGGACTGTCGATAATGTCTTTTATGTCGAGACCAAGTGCCAGCCCTTTTGTAAATGTTGTTTTTCCTGCTGCTAGATCACCCTCGAGTGTAATTATTGTTCTAGGTTGTAAAATTTCGCCCAATTTTCGAGCGAGATTTTGTGTTTCTTCAGCCGAGTTTACTGTGAATGTATGTATCATATAAAATTGTCCTTTTGTGATTTAATATGTCATTAGGTAGTATAACACATTTTGTTGATAATTACTATGAAGATGAAAATTTACATGCAAAAAAATCTTCGCTAATTAAAGGAAGATTTTAAACTTGTTATATTCGCACTGTCGAAAAATACAATAACTGAGTAAATTATTTAATGTACGATATCGAATGAGTTAAATTTTGTAGAAGGAGTAATTCGATAAATTTGTTTTATTAAAGACACTTACTGTCCTTTGACTACACAATTTAACTAAAACAACGATATGGATTGCGACGACACAATTGCCTGTTAATTCACCTTGTCGATAAACTAAAAAGACAAATTGCTTATTAATTTGTTCTTTTTTACTAATTAAACGGACTCGTTACTTCTTCATTTTATCCTGTAACGTCAGATAATTCGAACCATTTGATATTCTCATCACCTAATCTAAAATATCCACTTACGGTAGGAAAGTTAAACCTAGTAGATTCCCAGTTGTCATTTTTATGATATCTGTAGGTAATTCCATAAATGTCACGTGAATGAATATCACTAATGTTTGATATCACAAGTTGATTTCCATTGGAAAGATTTATCAAGCCACGATCATTTGGTTGTGTAAAATGATATATCGACCATATTATTATATCTTCATCTGTTATATAGTCGATTTCTACAGTAATATGTTCACCATAAATATTTTCTACTCTTATTACCTCTGCTTGCATAATTGGTCTTTTGAAAATTTCTTCTATATTACTATTATCGTTTAATTATGTTTGCCTAAATTGAAAAAACAGAAGCGATTTATCCAAAGTATACTTCGAGAGATTTCCCCCCTCAAAAAACACCCCCACGAAGGAGGTGTTTAAAATCTTATTTAGTTTCTCTTAGAACTATTCTTAGTCCCTAAATATCGGTGATTTTATTTCCATAATACATATATTTCGTAGTCTTCCAATCCAGCTGAGGTT
>JGI24703J35330_11748171_pt1 | contig 11488 bp, 9 predicted proteins | sample TergutNt197P1_FD_35330 | JGI IMG/M metagenome (IMG submission 35330) | reverse complement strand
TAGGCGATGCGATAAATTATACTCAGTGCAATTCTTTAATAGGTGCGAATTTAAACAAAATCCGCACAGAATCTAAAACAACCGCCGCCGAAGTGGGAGTATATCTGGGCGTTGATGCAGATTTTATATATAGGGTAGAACTGGGCATAGCCGAATTAAACTGCCACCAACTGTATAAATTGTCGCACTTTTTTAATGTAAAAACCCACAACTTTTTTGAAGGAAATAACCCTCGCGCAAAAGTTGACCCCACCGCAGACTACGAACGCGAAGAAATAGCAGAGCGCGTTTCAAAACTCCCGGGTGATGCCGTGTTCACTATTCTCCGTATGATAAAAACAATGCACCCTGAACCAAAAGATAAAGAGCGCAAAAGATTGCGCTTTGAAGACTAAAAGAGATGAAGGACGCATATTATTGCGGCTTTTCTTTGCAATTCTCCGCTATAATATGTTACAATGCGGCTACATAGTTTCGTAAGGAAAGGAATTTATACATGGATTATTCTCGGTTTGGAAATAATAAACGGGGCCGTAGCCCACATACTACCAGAGTACGGAATAAAATTGGACTTCTTGTTACGCGATTTGTATTCGCGCTGGTGCTTATCGGCGGGTTTGCAGGGCTTGGCGCGGGGATGGGGGTTTATCTTGGAATATTAGAAAATTCGCCTGTTTTGGATATTAGTGTGCTTGGGCCAATATCGCCGCGTGCTTTGGATGCGGGGTTTGTTGATAATACAGGAGTGCTTCCCGATGGGGTTTATTTAACATCGTTTATAATTTGTTCGCGCACCGGGGAAGAACTTGAACGTCTGCATGGCGGGCATAATAGGGAATTTATTTCACTTGGAGAAATTCCACAGCATTTAATTTATGCATTTGTGGCTATTGAGGATGAAAGATTTTTTGAACATAACGGAATAGACCCTCGTGGGATTGCGCGTGCAATATGGGTAACAACCCAGCCCGACCGCTCTACCGAAGGCGCGAGTACCATTACGCAACAACTTATTAAAAATATGCTGGGCATTTTCGACCAAACATTTATAACAAAACTTCAAGAACAGCATTTGGCAATCAACTTTGAAAGAAGGCTTACAGAAGAATTTGCGCGGCTTGGTTACGAAGACCCGCGAATGGCGGCGAAGAATTTTATTATTCAGTCGTATTTGAATAAAATAAATCTTGGGCGTTCTAACTATGGGGTGCAAGCGGCGGCGTGGTTTTATTACAATATCTGTGTTTCTGAGATAAGCATTGCGCAAGCGGCAACCATTGCATCTATTACGCAAAATCCATCGCTTTTCCCGCCGGACAGAAGACCGGACGCTAACTGGCGCAGAACCCAACTTGTACTGGGCAACATGCATAGGCTTGGTTTTATTACAGACGAAGAATTTGAAGAAGCAATGCAGGAAAGACAGCGTTATGACAATGAAACAGGCGAGCCAATGTACGACGATTATGGCGACCCGATAATGATAGGCATAGTGTACGACACCATCGTAAGAATGGACGGCGGCGGAATTCGCCCGATAATATCGGAATATAACTGCTTCAACGACGCGCTTTTAGACCAAATTCGCGATGACCTTATGAGCGTTCATAATCTGACTTTAGAGCAAGCGAGCAATAGAATTTTCAACACAGGGCTTAGAATCTACTCTACACAAAATATGGAAATGCAAGCAATTGTAGACCGCGCATTTCTGGATGATTCATTATGGCCTTCCGCAGGATTTACCATTGAAGTAACTTACCAAATGACGATTTTAAATTCCATTACCAATGAAAGAAGAAGCTATCACCGCGAACATGTTGTGGCAAATTTAGCAGAAGCTGATGCGTTCATCGAAGGGCTTCATGCGCGTTATTTGGGTCATGCGGAAGAAGTGGTAGACGAAATCGTTTTCAAAGTTCCACAGCCGCAAGGTGCTTTTGTTCTAATCGACCATCACACAGGGCATGTGCTTGCAATCCGCGGAATTCGCGGCGAAAAAGAAGGCAATCGCGCATTTAACCGCGCCACACAAGCTACCCGTTCACCGGGCAGTCAAATGAAGCCCCTTGTTCCCTTCGCGCCCCTAATCGAGCGCGGCGATATGCAACCTTCTACAGTCATAGATGATATCCCCTTTTTACTGCCTAATCCCGGTGGTCCACCTTGGAGTCCCGGTAATCACTGGAGCAACTACAGGGGGCTTATTACAGTACGACATGCTATTTATGCTTCGGCAAACGTTGTTTCGGCGCGAGCGGCGTCAGATACCTCTATTGTACATGCGGGTATGCCTACAATGGTTCGCTTTTTGGAAAATATGGGCGTTACCACGCTTCATCCCAATGACGGTCCTGCAATCGTTCTTGGCGGATTAACAAGGGGTATGTACCTTATTGAACTTGCGGGAGCGTATGCGACAGTTGCAAATGCAGGTGAATTTAATCAGCCTATTCTTTATACAGTGGTGTACGACCACGAAGGCAATATTCTCTTAGAGAATCCCCATAATCCTCAACGCGTTCTGCGTGATACCACGGCTTATTTGCTTACCCATTCTATGGTTGAAACGGTAACAAACCCACGTGCAACCGGCGGCAGGGCAAACTGGACAGCAAATTCGGGGCTTCGCGGAAGAATCCCCATTGCGGGTAAAACAGGAACATCCCAGCGCAGAAGTGACCTTGGGTTTGTTGGTTACACGCCTTATTTCACGGCGGCAATCTGGATGGGTAATGACAATCACCAGCCGCTCCACTCCAGCTCTAACCAATTTCATACGCCGCTGTGGAGATATATAATGGAAGCAATCCATCTGGAACTTCCCGCTCGCAGCTTTGAACGCCCCGCAGGAATCGTAACGGCTACGGTTTGCCTTGACTCAGGGCATCTTCCGACAGAGCTTTGCCGTACAGACCCTAGGGGAAATCGTACACGTAGCGAAGTTTTTGCGGCAGGGGCAGTCCCCACGCAAGTATGTAATGTTCACCAACAGCATACGTATTGCACAGAATCCGGTTTGCTTGCCACCCATGGTTGCGCATATTGGTCTGTTGTAACAAGAGTGGGAATCGTTCGCCCCAGACCCATTGATGATATAACTGCATCCGTTGCTGACAGGCATATTGAGTTTCCACTGGGCGTGAGACAGGGATTAAGCTGTATTTACTGCAATGCGTCCATTGGGGATAGCCATGTAGCCCACGGAAACTGGGTTAATCCCTTCGACCAACTTATTTGGGACCCTGAATTCGGATGGATAACGAATCCTAATGCACCACCTCCCCCGGACCCTCCCACAGTTGACATGGACAATATGCCGCAAGATTTCCTGACAGATGGCTTGGATGTTCCCATACCGACACCGCCTCCACAATCCGCTCCGCCTGTTCAGTGGCCGGGGCTGGGTGGCGCGGCGACTTCCGAACCTGAGCCTACTCATTCGCCATTTGTAAATACCGTACCAATCCCGGGACTTGACTAACGCCTGTGAGCGCGTTTAACCATATCTCCGTAATGCCGTCGGAAGTTATCGTTGCTTTAAGCATAAAATCCGACGGCATTTACATCGACGGAACGCTGGGTGGCGGCGGTCATTCGGCATTGATAATCGAGCGATTAAAAAGCGGCAAACTTTTCGGTATCGACCGCGACGAAAGCGCGATAAAGGCGGCAAGCGACAAAATAATTTCTGAAAACTTCGTCCCGATTCGCGGAAATTTTCAAGATATGCCTGTTTTAATGGACAAGCATGGTATTTCTCAGGGAATGATTGACGGAATTTTACTGGACCTTGGTGTTTCTTCGCATCAAATTGACACGCCGGAGCGTGGGTTTTCCTTCCGCACAAACGGCCCTTTAGACATGCGCATGGACAGGGCGACCGAAATCTCAGCCAAAGAAATAATAAATACTTATTCCGAAAAAGAACTCGCCAAAATTTTTTTTGAATTCGGCGAAGAACGTCATTCGCGGAAAATTGCGCGAGAAATCTGCAAATTCCGAGAGAATTCACAAATCGAAACAACAGAGCAGTTAGCCGCAATCATCGAAAAAGCAAGCCCACCACAGCGCAACAGGCAAAAATCCGCACCACACCCCGCAATGCGCACTTTTATGGCTCTCCGCATTGCCGTAAACGACGAACTTTCGCCGCTGTCCGCCGCATTGCAAAACGCGGTAAAACTGCTTGCAAAAGGTGGGCGCATTGCCGTAATCACATTCCATTCGCTGGAAGACAGAATCGTAAAAACCACCTTCGCAAAGCTCGCATCTCCCTGCGAATGCCCTCGCGACATACCCTATTGCGTATGCGGAAAAGAACCATCCCTTCGCGTTATCACAAGAAAACCTATGCTTCCCACCTCGGAAGAACTTTCGGAAAACAGCCGCGCACACAGCGCGAAACTTCGTATAGCAGAAAAGGTGTAAATTGCGTTACAGAGGTATAAAAGAAAGGGTGAAGCGAGTTATGAATTTCAAAAAATCATCGCGTTTAATTATTGTAATAGCCGTTGCACTGGCAAGTGTGTTAAGCGTGGGTTTCGCAATGAACAGAACGGCTGACGCATCAGAAGAACCAGCCAATATCGCAGGAGTCTATGAAACTTCAAGCGATACCATTCAAGGTGAAGAAGATGCTACAACCGATTATGAACATTCCCTGTATAATACGCGAGGGATAATGACGAGTCATAACAATATGACTATAGTTGGTAATGTCAATTTAGTAGTGCTTCAAGACGGCAACTTCGTTTCTGTTGCCGGCAATGAAGGTGCTGTGGTTATTTTTTATGATAGGGATGGGATATGGTTTATACCACGCGGCGAGGAGATTCACATTGATAATGGGGAGCCTTTCTGTTTTGACGATTGGCTGTATGAAACATGGGGTGTAGCTGTTGTTGATGCTGAAATGGACTACTTGTTAGAAAAAACTTTTTTAGAGCGTAGCCTTTTTAAGTTTAGCATCATGATACATCTAGGGAATCCAAGCACAGAAAAAATCCTTGAAATATTTTCAATTGCTGCGGAACTAAGTGACACATCATTTTTCGCCCTTACAGAAAATCATGCCATTCCCCGCATGACAGCCGCCGAAATAGATGCTATGGGGAATGCCGCTTTTGAAAGGCGAGATACTTCTATATTTAGCTTGATTTCACAGCATATGAGCGTGTCAAGCATTATGGATATATTCACTCAATCAGCCGCTGAGAGTAATGCATCCTTCTTTGCCCTTACAGAAGATTATGCAATTCCTCGCATGACGGCTGCCGAAATAGATGCTATGGGAAATGCCGTCTTTGAAAGGCGAGATACTTCTATATTTAGCTTGATTTCACAGCATATCAGCATAGACCAAAGAGAATTACTTTTGGAGCGCGCTATCAAAGAAAACCAAATTGCTTTTATCGCACTTCTGGGCGGCGAATTAGAGTAAGTTGAAAAATCTTGTGCTAACTAACTAGCCGCGATATAATGAAAACAGGAAATGGCAGGGATAATATGCGCATATTAGAAGATAGTCCCGCCGTTCGGGTGCTGGAAAGCCGAGGAGAAAGCAGGGGAAGAAATCAAACATTAGTTGAGGTTGCAATAAATATGCTCCGAGATGGTGATGATGCCCCGAAAGTATCAAGAATTACCGGACTTGACATTGCAAAAGTAGCCGAATTACAAACGGAACTACAAGCCCACGCAGTATAAACAATTGAATATACGTTTACAGCCCTCTATACTGGGGGGAGGAGTAGCGGCATGAAATTTACAAAAAAAGTTTCTACACGAAAGAGAACAGTAAAAAGCCTAAAAGACCGCGAGATAGAGCGTTATGGCGAAAATTTTGAAAAATTGCAAGAGAATATACCCCAAAAGCCCATGCAAGACCCTGACTCGCCGTACATTCTCGAAACACGGGACAAGCGATTCACGATTTATCGCGATAGAATCAGGAATTTTCCGTGGCTTAGGCTGTCGATTACTTTTGCGATAATACTGATTGGCGGGGTAGGCTCGGCGTGGTTTCAGGCGCGTAACACAAACCTCGGAAGAGAAATAATCCTGGCAGAGCGAGAACTTCAAACCTACGCAAATGCAAATTTCGGATTGAATTCGGAACTGCAAGAGCTGTATACATCCTATGAAATTGAGAGAATCGCCAGAGAGCGTCTTGGAATGTCACATCCTGATGCCTCGCAGGTGATTAACATAAATGTGCCGCGAGTAGGAAGCGTTACGTTAAATGTAGACGAACACGCGCTTCCGCAACAAAATTATTTTTGGAACAATGTTTCTAACTTTTTATCAGGTTTACTAGGTCAAATTTTTGGGAGTTGATTTGTATGAACAATCGTAGGAATCCTAATCAGAGGAAAAGACGGCGCAAACCCCCGGTTAACCCGATAAAACTTCGCATGAGGCGCATAAAAGCAGTAGGCATGGTGCTTATCATATGCATTATCGCGCTGATGGGACGCATGTGGTATTTACAGGAAGTCTATGGCGACGACTACAGCATAATTGTTGCGGCACAGCAAGCACGCCGCGATATAGAGCGAACAACAGATACTCAGGCGGCGAGACGCGGCGGTTTTCTGGATAGAAATATGCAACCGCTAACGGAAACGCAACAGGTTTTCACCGTCTATCTTAATGTAGAATCGCTGCATAACAGGCACTTGCGCAATAGCACTGTAACAGAGGATATTCGGGAAGAGGTAATTAACGCGATTTCCGTTTCTTTAAACATGCCGCGATGGAATATCCAAGAAATGCTGAACTATGATACGTCTACCGGCGAACTTCTTGTGCAAGAAGGGCGGCGGAGGCGCGTTTTGCGTCACGAAGTTCCTGCCGAAATTGCCATTCCCCTTTCAGAGATGTTCGCTGAAATCGGCAGAGAAGAAACTTCTTTGCGCTGGTATCAAGACCCATTCTTCGCACCACAGGTAATTGGCTTTACACGCGGCGGGTACTCGTGGGGGCTTGAAGGCTTTTACAGTGAAGAGCTTGCCGGCGAGCAAGGACGCAGAACATGGGTGCAGGGCGATACAGAAATCATACCGGTAAGAGACGGCTACACCCTTGTTACCACCATAGACAGCGATATCCAACGCCTTTCTCAGTATCACATGAACAGAGCATTATTAGCCCATCCAAGCCGCTTTGCCGCAATGGTCGTTATGGACCCCTTCACAGGTGAAATTTTATCGATGGCGCAAGCTCCAACATTTTCCCTTGCCGACCCATTCAATCCCGATTACTTTACTGCGCCGGACCTTGTAGAAATATGGAATGATTTAACCTATGGCGAACGCACTACAGAAGTCATGTCTCTTTGGAGAAACTATCACACTTCCCGAAGCAGTGAACCCGGCTCGGTTTTCAAGCCCTTCGTCATGGCAGCCGCAATCGAAGAAGGCGTAATTATACCCGGCCAATATTTCACATGCGAAGGAACTCGCGTAATTTTTGAAATGCCTGTATCCTGCCATAACAGATATTATGGTTGCGGAAGAATTTCTTTACGTACCGCTCTTTACCGCTCGTGTAACCTAGCGATGGTGACAATTAATTCAAACTTGGGGCGCGATATTTTCTATAGATACCGCGGATATTTTGGATTTGGCGAACGCACGGGCATTGACCTTCCCGGCGAGGAATGTGTTTCCCATCACACCGTTATGTATCCGTGGGGAAGACTGCACGCTGTAGAAATGGCGACTTCTTCCATGGGGCAAGGCTTCAACGCTACAACGATGCAACTTATCAATGGTTATGCCGCGCTTATTAATGGCGGAAATCTTCTGCGCCCATTCATCGTTTCACAAGTCGTTGATGCTAATGGAAATGTCGTGCATGAAAATCAGCCATCAACAGTTGTGCGCCGCGTTATTTCCCCCGAAACATCCGACTTTATCCGTACAGAAATGCGCTTTGTAGTAAACAATAGAGACGTAAGCACATTAAACCCAACGGGGCGACAGTCCTATATAGCTGGGCATACAATAGGCGGCAAAACAGGAACAGCACAACAGGGTGTTCGCGCCAACCGTGACCATAACTTAACCTATGTGGCATTCCTCCCTGTAGAAAATCCGCAGTTCTTAGTGCTGATGACCCTCGACCATATCGAAGATGATACTCGTTTCGCGGGTGACACTGTTGCCCCAATAATGCGCGACTTTTTCCTTGATTTAATCCAGCTGAGAAATATCCAGCCTACTGGCGCGACCGATAATCTTGCCCAAGAACTCTTCGGCACACCAATGCCCGACTTCTCCGGGCAACGCCTTACCGATGCGATAAATGCCGCACCGAATCTTGAAAACGGCGGTTTCCACGTATCAGGCGGCGGCACAATAATTTCTCACACATGGCCCGCTCCGGGCAATCCAATGCCGGAATCATCCCCGGTAATCTTCTATATGGACCCCCAAACGCGCATACCCGACCGCATGGTGACAGTGCCTGATGTAGTAAGCGTAACTACAGATGTGGCAAGCCAAATCCTCATAGAATCGGGGCTTCAGGTAATAATCGCTACAGGCTCAACCCCTACCAACGACGAAACCGATTTCCAGCCACGGACGGCAATGCCCGAACCATTGCCATATGACGAATACGCTCCGCCGCCACCACCACCGGCTCCCTCCACCGTGCGCCACCAGTTCCCCGCGGCTAACAGCGAAATTGAACAAGGAACGCGGGTTATTATCAGAACGTGGTAGGTTTACTCTATCCGCAAAATGGCGTGAATAATCATGCTTCCGCCCGCGCTAAATCCAACAGCGTTCAAGGTAAATAAATTCTTGTTATAAAAGGCATCAAATTGCCTTGCAATCCCCCAAATGGGCAGTATTATAATTTGCGCATTATCTATGGAGTAATCTATAACTAATGTGCTTCCATCCAGTCGCGCCGTAATTTGTGGGTTTGCAAAGTCGTTTAACATAATACCCTCTGCCTGAAAAGTGGGCAGGCTATACGCAATAACAAGCTCGTCACCTTGAATATTATTTAATAAAAATTCAGTTCCGCCTAATGACACCGCAGTTTCATTAAAAAAACGCGCGCCGGTAACAACATCTATGAGTATTTCTCGGTCATTATTAAGCAGCAATTCGATGTCGCTTCCATTGGGCAAATGAGAAATATCTATGCGGATTTCTTCAAAAGGAATCGGGCTTCCATCGATTGCCGAAATAATTGATGTCGGTGGGCTGGAACTTCTGAGCAAAACGATAGACATCACAGCCACTGATACTATAATCAAGCCTGCGACAATTCCATTATTCAAACTGCGCACTTTACTCATATTGTAAATGGTGTTGCGGTTTATTACATACGCAAGCGCGAAAATTGCGACGATTAACCCAATGGATTTTATAAAGAATAAAATAAGTGAAGCCTCGCCTGTTAAAAACGAAAGAATATTTATTGCATGTTCAATTGCCGCATCGATATTTGAATAGGCGATTATGAAAATCGCTATAAGGACAAGTAGCGCGTAAAAATTCCATTTACGAAAAACAGCTCCGATTAGCTCGAACACAGCCAAAATTAATAAACAGTAAGCAATATAAACGAAAATCCCCGCAACTGCAAAACCAAAGCTAAAGTCAAGCGCGAAGTGGATATTATCCATGAAAGCGGATAAAATCCGTAGCACGCTATATTTAATCAGATATGACAAAAGGAGACATAAACTTAAAACAACAATCCAGATGACGCTAAAAATAATCGACGACGCAAAGCGGCTGCTATTGGATTGCGGAAACACGGACAGTCGATTATTCGTGTTTCTATAAGAAAGCACCTGCGCAACAATCACAAATACAACGCCAAAAAGGAACATTATTGATTCGTCGTTTAAATTGTAAAATCGTATAAAATATTCGCTCCGCACGATTCTAAAAATTGTTCCCCCAAGGCTAACCCCAAGAAAAAGTGACATGATTATAAATAATAAAACAAAATCTTTTACCTGAACTTTTAGCCTAACCCGTAGTAGATTTTTTGTATTTGTCCACTCATCTTTTACCATAAACATTCAAACTCATCCCCTTTATTTTTCTGCGTAAGGAATACACATAGTTCTTCCGCACGAAGCGGCGAAATCGACAAGCCCTGATTTTTTGCCGATTCTACTACCTCATCTGTAATTTTTTCATAGATTATTGCAAAGTTGCTAAGTTCACTGAAATTTCGCCCTATAACGTTTTTGCCTGATACATATTCGTTTACTTTCGATAACGAGCCATCTACACGGTACGCGCTCTGGCGCATCTCGTCGATGGGTAGATTAAGCAACGCCTTGCCCTGCTCAATCAGCAAAATGTTTGAAAGTATACCCTCGATTTCTGAAAGCAAATGGCTGGAAATAATAAATGTTCGTGGATTTTCAATAAAATCTCTAAGCAATATTTCATAAACGGATTTCCTAACCGTAATGTCCATCCCAAGTACAGGTTCATCCAGCATGGTTAAAGGAGCGCGGCAGGACAGGGCGCAAATAAAATTAAACACACTGGTCATGCCCTGCGAAAGATTCTTGTATTTCATCTGTACATTCATGTCGAAAAAGCGTATTAATTTTTCTGCAAAAATTTCATCGAAGCCGCTAAACATTGTTTTGTATCCAAAAAGTATCTTGCTCAGAGTCCAGCTTGGGTCGTACGCTATATTGTGATAAGCGTATACCAACTTATTCAAGACTTTCAAATTATCCATAGGCTCCTCACCAAAAATCAAGGATTCCCCTTTTGTTTTATCAAGATTTCCCGAAAGTATTTTCATTAGCGTTGTCTTTCCCGAACCGTTCCTGCCTATCAACCCTGTAATGCTGTTTTCGGGTATTGCAATCGAAACGTCGTAAAGCGCGCGCTTTTTTCCAAATGATTTGCTAAGATTTTTTGTTTCTACAGCATTATTCATTTTTTCTGCCCTCCACTTTTTTGAATTCTGTTTTTATTTCGCTTATAACTTCACTTTCGGATATACCTATTTTTACAGCTTCTGCCACAAGGTTCGATATTAACTCATTTACCCCTGTTTCCTTGCGCTCGCTTAGTAATCTTTGCTTAGCACCTTTCGCCACTATCATTGAAAAACCGCGTTGCTTCTCTAGTACGCCTTTTGATACAAGCTTGTTTATACCCTTGGCGGCTGTCGCGGGATTAACATTCAGCTCCCTCGCAATTATTAGCTGAGAATATGCCGCGCTTCCCTCTGCGAGTTTTCCGCTTATTATGTCGTCCTCTATAACCTCAGAAATCTGGATGTATACAGGCTTTAGGCTGTTAAAATTTATCTTCATGTCATGCCCACCTTGCTATACTACATTACATGTGTAATGCAGTATAGCATTTTTGTTTTATTATGTAAAGAATAAAAAAGCGGCATTCGCCGCATTTTTTCGCCGCACGAAGTGCGGTGCGCCGCCAAAGGCGGCGGAGCGGAAGTGGGCTTTGCCCGGGTTGCATGG
>JGI24703J35330_11748172_pt1 | contig 11517 bp, 4 predicted proteins | sample TergutNt197P1_FD_35330 | JGI IMG/M metagenome (IMG submission 35330) | reverse complement strand
CACAGTGAGCCGCAGGCGAACGTTTCCCGTGCGCAATTAGCGAACCGCTTACAAGGCATAGGCGGGGCGTTATTTCCTACCCTTGATTCGCGTTTAATTGGGGGGGGCAAGGTAAAAGACTTTATACCCATTGGCGCAACCCTTGAAAAGCAAGGCTTTGTTATTTCCGGCAAAATTAAAAATGAAAATTTCAAACTTTTTTATTCCAATGGGGGCTACGCCCCCAAGCCCCCTCGCTACAGTGGGCAAAGCCCACTTCCGCTCCGCCGCCTTTGGCGGCGTAAAAATGCGGCGAATGCCGCTTTTTTATGGGAAATAAAACCGGAAATAAAATTATTTTCCCGCGCCGGCCATTTCTCGTCGTTTCCCGGTATAATAACGGCAATCGCCAATACATAGGAGGCATTTATGCGGAAAAACCCCTTCGCGCATTTGCATGTTCACACAGAATACAGCTTGCTTGACGGCGCGGCAAAGATAAAAGAGCTTACGGCGCGGGCGGCAGAAATGGGCATGGATTCCCTTGCGATAACCGACCACGGGGTAATGTATGGCGTGGTGGATTTTTACAAAGCGGCGCGCAGTGCAGGCATTAAGCCTGTTTTGGGGTGCGAGGTGTATGTTGCGCCCGGCGGACGTTTTGTTAAAGAAAAACGCGAAGAGGGAACATATCACCATCTGGTGCTTCTTGCCGAGAACGAGACGGGCTACGGCAATTTAATCAAGCTTGTTTCGCTGGGTTTTACCGAGGGATTTTATTATAAACCCCGTGTGGATGTAGAAATTTTGCGCAAATACTCGAAGGGGCTAATCGCTCTCAGCGGGTGCTTGTCGGGGGTGGTGTCGGCAGTCGCGCTTTCACGCGGGTACGATGCGGCAAAGGAACGGGCTTTGCTTTATGCCGAAATTTTTGGCGAAGGCAATTTTTTTCTTGAATTGCAAGAAAACGGGATTCCCGAGCAACGCACGGCAAACCAACAATTGTTAAAAATTGCAGAAGAAACTTCACTGCCCCTTGTTGCAACAAATGACGTGCATTATATCGAAAAAGCCGACGCCGAAGCGCAAGATATTCTGCTGTGCATTCAAACGGGAAAGACCGTGCTTGATGAAAACCGAATGAGCATGAGTTCCGACGAATTTTATCTCAAAACCCCGGAAGAAATGTATGCGCAATTTTCTTACGCCCCTGCGGCATTGGAAAATACGCAAAAAATCGCCGAACGCTGCAATGTGGAAATAATATTTAACGAGTATAAACTGCCCGTTTTTGATGTGCCGGATGGAAAAGGCTCGTTTGAATACTTAAAATTCCTGTGCGAAAAAGGGCTTGACAAGCGTTATGCAAATATCGAAAACACAAAGCATCTGTACGAACGCCTCGACTTCGAGCTGGATGTAATAAAATCCATGGGCTTTGTTGAATACTTCCTAATCGTTTGGGATTTTATTCGTTATGCCCGCGAAAATTCTATTATGGTCGGCCCCGGGCGCGGCTCGGGCGCGGGCAGCATTGTTGCGTATGTTCTGCGCATTACAGATGTTGACCCCATCCCGTATAATCTGCTTTTCGAGCGGTTTTTAAACCCCGAGCGCGTCTCAATGCCGGACTTTGATATCGACTTCTGCGTAGAGCGGCGGCAGGAAGTGATTAACTATGTAATCGAAAAATACGGCGCGGAACAGGTTGCACAAATAATCACATTCGGCACAATGAAAGCCCGCGCCGCAACCCGTGATGTAGGCCGCGCTTTGGCAATGCCCTACGCCGATGTTGACCGCATTGCAAAAATGATACCGTCCGAACCCGGCGTAAACATCACAATTTCCAAGGCGGTGGAAATTAATCCCGAGCTTAAACAGGCTTACAACGAAGAAGACGATACGCGAAAACTTATTGATATGAGCATCCGGCTGGAAGGGCTGGCGCGCCACGCAGGTACGCACCCGGCCGGCGTTGTTATCTGCGATAAGCCGGTAAAAGAATATGTTCCGCTAAACGTAAACGACGGAGTTATAACAACGCAATTTCCAATGGGTACTTGCGAAGAGCTTGGCCTGTTGAAAATGGATTTCCTTGGCTTGCGCAATTTGACTGTATTGCGCATTGCCGCCGAAGAGGTAAAGCGCGGCAAGGGCGAAGACGTTGATGTTCACAACTGGCCCTATGGCTACGAAGACCCGCGGGTTTTTGAACTAATCTCTGCGGGTAAAACAGCCGGCATTTTCCAGCTTGAAAGCGCGGGAATGACATCGTTTATGCGTGAGCTTCAACCGCAATCGCTGGAAGATTTGACTGCGGGCATCGCGCTTTACAGGCCCGGCCCCATGGATTTTATTCCGCAATACATCGCGGGCAAGCGCAACCCTGCAAAAATAAAATATCTGCACGCCACGCTCAAACCTATTCTTGAAGCAACTTACGGTTGCATCGTTTATCAAGAGCAAGTAATGCAAATCGTTCGCGACCTTGCCGGTTATTCTCTGGGAAGAAGCGACCTTATGCGCCGCGCAATGTCCAAAAAAAAGGCCGACGAAATGGCAAAAGAACGTCAAAATTTTGTACATGGCTCAGAAGAAGCGGGCGTGCCGGGTTGCGTAAAAAACGGCATCAAAGAATCCGTCGCTCATCAAATCTTCGATGCCATGGATAAATTTGCCGCCTATGCATTTAACAAGTCTCACGCGGCATGTTATGCAGTAATCGGGTATCAAACAGCTTATTTAAAATGCTACCATCCCGTAGAATTTATGGCGGCAATGATGACCAGCGTCATGGATGTAAGCGCGAAGGTTGCCGCTTATATAGGCGAATGCAAAAAAATGGGCATAACCCTTCTGCCGCCCGATGTTAACGAGGGTTTTGCAGCGTTTTCCGTTTCCGGGACAAGCATACGTTTCGGGCTTTCTTCCATAAAGAATGTGGGGCGAAATACCGTTGACGCCTTGGTGGCAGAGCGCGAAAAAAACGGCAAATACAAGGGGCTGACAGATTTTATCAAGCGTCTTTCCGACAACGAAATAATAAATAAACGTTGCCTGGAAAGTTTAATTCGTGCAGGGGCATTTGATTCGCTTGGGGGAAAGCGTTCGCAATATATCGCTGTTTACGCCGGCATTCAAAGCGGCTATGCGCAACAAAAAAAGAGTACTCTGGCGGGCCAACTTTCCCTCTTCGACATAGACCCCGAGCCGCAAACAAGCCTGCCCGATACCGACGAGCTTCCGAAAATGTCTGAATTTCCCAAACGGCTATGCCTTTTTGACGAAAAAGAACTTCTGGGCATTTATGTAAGCGGGCATCCGCTGGCAGAATACGAAGAAACATTGCGCCCGCACGCAACCGTTACAAGCGTGGATTTTGGCGACGCCGAAGACAGCGAAGACGGCGAATTTGCCCAACCCTCCGCCTTGGCAAAAGACGGCAGTACGGTAAACTTTGGGGGAATAATCACCCATAAAAGCGTGAAATATACAAAAGCCGAAAACAAACCCTTCTGCTTTTTAACGGTAGAGGACATGCATGGCTCGGTTGAAGTAATCGTTTTCTCTAAAATATATGAAAAATTCGGTGCGCGCTTGCAAGAAGACCAAGTGCTTATAATCCAAGGCCGCATTTCCGCCCGGGAGGAAGAGGCAACAAAACTTGTTGCCCAAGACTTTCTTTTCTACGAAGAAATCCCGGTCGCACCGGCCGCGCCGACTGTACCGGTCGCACCGGTCGCACCGGTCGCACCGGCCGCGAACGGTGATGTTTTAACCCCGGCGAATGTTCCGCAAACAGCCGCCGCGAATATGACTTTGTGGCTTAAAGTACCAAAAAATCGTGATGTCTCTTTAACAAGTATCACCTCCACCCTTGCAAAATTCCTGGGGGATACCAAGGTAATCATTTACAACGAAGCGCAGAATAAAAAATATCCTGTAAACAACGCACTTTGGATAACACCCTGCGACGCGCTTACACAGGAAATGGAAAATCTGCTTGGCGAAGGCATGGTTAAGATTACGCAAAAGTAGAGACTCTTACATTTTGAAGAAGTAATGTCGTGTTCTTTTTCGCATTTGGGGCAGTTCTGTTGCTTCTTGGGCATCCAAAAAAGAAAACACGCATAGGCAGCTATCATCCAAAGGTCGTTAGTTGCTCTGATTGCAGATAGAAATGTCACAGAAAGGCATTTTACGGCGTGCCGTTATTTTTGAATTGTTGATTCGCGTTTTATATATGCCCCAGCACAATTGCTGAAATATAGCTGTTTACCGTTTGAGAATTTTTGCCTGCATTGTAGCGAATGGTGTTCACGGCATCTGTCGGCAGTTCCAGCGAACGAAGTAATAACTCGTCTTGTGCAGCATTTACAATTCGCTTGACTTTTTCGGGCATTTCTCCATCACCTTTGCGCCATATTACATTTACATCAGTGTTCATTTTAATGCCTCCTCGAGCAATTTTTCATACTGCTTTGTTATCTTGTCTGCGTGTATAATAAACAGTTCTCCATTCGCATATGCCACAGCTCATGAGATTTTTCAACACTCCCTTATGCCGAATTAAGTCTTCTTTCGGATTTTTCAAATCGTAATATTGCAATGCTGTCGCAATCACCGCAAAAGTTTTTCTGCGTATTTTAAGTTCTCTATAATTGGGACGTCGAAGGGACAGCGTTTTTCGCAATTGCCGCAAGCGGTGCAATTTGCAGGTGAAGCCGCAAGACTTGTGTAGTGGCTTACGATTGAAGGCGGGATGTTTTTTTCGTCAAGTTTCGCAATGTCCAAATATTTATGGGCGGCGGCAATGTCTATGCCTGCGGGGCATGGTTGGCAATGGCTGCAATAAACACAGCTGCCCGCAAAATCATTTTTTACGGAAGAGATTATTGGGGCATAATCTTTTTCTGCGTCGGTGGCAGAAAAATAACCCAGTATACTTTGCATCTCTGCAACTGTTTGGCAGCCGGGTAAAACACTTGATACCGCCGGGCGCGTTAGTGCGTAGTGTACGCATTGATTCAGGGAAAGCGGCTTTTCATAGGGGGTGTGTTCGGGCGAGAGAAGCTTGCCCGCGCCAAGTATTTTCATTGCAGTAACGCCAATGTTTTTGCGGGTACATAATTTATAAAGGTTGGCGCGTATCGGGTCTATTCCGCGAAGAATTTCCCCGCGTTTTTCCTCTTCCACTTGGTCCAGGTTTTGCAATTCGGCGGGAAGCATGTCGAATGCGGGGTTTATGCTGAACATAACCGTTTCTACCGTGCCTGTTTCTATTACTCGTGCGGCAGTTACGGGGTTGTGCGAGCTGAAACCTATGTGCAAAATATCGCCATCGCGCTTTAATTTTTCGGCATAGGTAATAAACTCTGTCTCGAACACATTTTTAAAATCTTCTTCAGAGTCGATAAAAAATAACATGCCAAAATCTATGTGGCCAAACAGGCGCAGTAACTTTTCAAAATATTTTTTTACCGTGGGCATGTCGCGGCTTATATCATATTGTTGGTTAATATCCGTCGCGCCGATATGCCCTTGAATAAGCACGTCTTTGCGGCGTGCGCCCAATGCTTTTGCCGTAAATTCGCGCACTTCGTCGCCCGGCATAAAAACGTCCAGCAGGTTTACGCCATGATTTAACGCTTCGTCAATTACTTCCTTCACGCGCTCATAAGGTTTCCTGTCTAAATGCTCGCAGCCCAAACCTATCGTGCTTACCATTTTTCCTGTTTTTCCAAGCTCTTTAAATTGCATAAAATCCCTCCTGAATATTTATATCTACCATTTTAACCGAAATTTTGGTATAATCAAGCGAATAAAAGGGACAAAATCTAAGAAAGATGCAGAGGAAGAAATTAATGAGCGATATCGAGACCAACGCAAGAATAAAAGGCATAGACATAACGGACGAGATGCAGAAGTCGTATCTTGACTACGCAATGAGCGTAATAGTTGCGCGTGCATTGCCCGATGTACGAGACGGATTAAAGCCGGTACACAGGCGCATTTTGTACGCGATGAGCGAGCTTAACCTTACACCCGGCGCGGCGTATAAAAAATCGGCGCGTATCGTGGGCGATACCATGGGTAAGTATCACCCCCACGGAGACTCTTCAATTTATGATGCAATGGTGCGTATGGCACAAGATTTTTCCATGCGCTATGTACTTGTAGACGGCCACGGAAACTTCGGAAGCATGGACGGCGACGCCGCGGCGGCGCATCGTTATACCGAGGCCAGATTGTCGCGCCTTTCCATGGAAATGCTGACAGACATAGATAAAAATACCGTTGACTTTGCCCCAAACTACGACGAGCAATTTGACGAGCCTACCGTACTGCCTGCGCGTTTTCCCAATTTGCTTGTAAACGGCTCGTCGGGTATTGCGGTGGGAATGAGTACGAATATCCCACCACATAATTTAACCGATGTGATTACTGCCATTTTGAAACGCATCGAAGACATGCGTGCCGGGGAAGAAACACCCATTAAAACGCTGATTGATATTGTAAAAGCCCCGGACTATCCAACGGGCGGCGCGATTCTGGGTACGGAAAGTATTCGCGAGGCATATCGCACAGGGCGCGGCAAGGTTATTCTTCGGGCAGATGCAATTATCGAGCCGCTGCCCGGGGGCGCGGGGCGCGAACAAATTCGCGTTACAGCCATTCCGTATCAGGTGAACAAGGCCAACCTTGTAATTAAAATGGCAGAGCTTGTAAAAAATAAAAAGATTGACGGCATTACGGATATTCGTGATGAATCCAATCGAAACGGCGTGCGCATAGTAATTGAATTGCGCAAAGACGCAAATGCAAATGTTGTGCTTAACAAGCTTTATAAACTTTCGCCCTTGCAAGAAAGCCACGGCATAATAATGCTTGCCCTTGTAAATAATGAGCCGAAAATTTTAAGCCTTGGCGAAATTATCGAGCATTACATCGCGCACCAAAAAGACGTAATAACCCGTCGCACAAAGTTTGACCTTGAAAAAGCCGAACGTCGCGCACATATTGTCGAAGGGCTGTTAAAGGCCCTTGACCATGTGGATGAAATTATTAAGCTGTTGCGTTCTCACTCAGACGAAGCCGAAGTTACGCCCATTTTAATGGAGCGTTACGGCCTTTCGGAAATTCAAGTAAAAGCCATTCTTGATTTGCGCTGGAGGACTCTGTTACGTTTGGCACGCGCAAAACTGGAGGAAGAATACAACGAACTTCAAGCTTTGATTGCGGAATTGCAAAAAATTCTCAGCGACGAAAATTATCTTTTGCAAGTTTTAACCGAAGAACTAACCCGTATAAAAACCAAATTCGGTGACCAACGCCGCACTTCAATCGTTCACGACTACGGCGATATAAACCTTGAAGACCTTATAGACGAGGCGCAAAGTGTAATAACACTTTCGCATTTGAACTATATCAAGCGAATTCCCTTGGATGCATATCGCACGCAAGCCCGCGCAGGGCGCGGCGTAATAGGTATGCAAACCCGCGAAGAAGACTGGGTTGAAGATTTATTTGTTGCCAACACCCACGACAATATTTTATTTTTCACAACACGCGGCAGGGCATTTTGTATGCGCGCCTTTGAAATTCCCGAAGCCGGCCGCCAGGCAAAGGGAATGCCGCTTGTTAATTTGCTTAATCTTTCCGGCGGGGAAACCATTGCCGCTATGATTCCCGTCACCAAAAACGATTGGGACGGCTTCTTAATTATGGTTACACGAAAAGGCTTGGTAAAACGCTCTGCCCTCGAATTGTACTCGCGCATTCACAAGGGCGGGCTTAACGCAATCACCTTCCGCGAAGACGACACTCTTATTGATGTCTTGCGCTCTGACGGCAACCGCGAACTTTTCCTTGCAACCCGTACCGGTCGCGGTATTCGCTTCCACGAAAACCAAGCGCGTGCCGTTGGCCGCACAGCAATGGGCGTTCGCGGCATGAAGCTTCGCGAAAATGATGAAATTATCGGCGCGACAGTTGCCGACGGACAAGTCCTTCTTGTTTCCGAAAACGGCTACGGCAAGGTTACACCTGTAGAATCCTGCCGCGGCCAAAATCGCGCAGGCATGGGCATTATCGTTTACAAACCATCCCCAAAAACTGGCCCGCTTATTGGCACAGAAGCCGTTTGCGAAAACGACGGCCTTATTTTAATCAATTCCGATGGCGTGATAATTCGCATTCGCGTAGCGGATATATCTGTCCAAGGCCGCTACGCCTCCGGCGTAAAACTGATTAACATGCACGAGGGTTGCACCGTCGTTTCAATCGCAAAAATCCCCGACGACGATAACGCCGATGCTTCCGAAAATGAACCCGCAGAAATTTCCGAACCCGAAATCGTTACGTAAATCCCACACAGATGGTGGGGTAATATAATGCGTTCTATAAAGTAAAAGTACTTGATAGCAACGACGTAACGGGTTCTCGCGTGCGGGTTCTCATAGAAACAACCGATGGTAAAAATAAGTTGACAACAGTTGGCGTTTCTGCTAGGGTGTGTCGACAAAGCTTTGACGACACACCCTAGACTGCGAGGAAACCATGGCAGGGAAAATTTCCGAGTATTTTAGGAAATTGACAATATTTGTGCTTGTTTTAACAATGCTCTTTCCTGCTGTGGTTCGGGCTGGTGAGTCACCGTGGTTAAACATGCCCGAAATCGCGCCGTTTGATGTTTTTAATCCTGATGAAATGCATTTTCCGGTTTCATACCACATGGACGAGTTTAATTTTTTTGCCTCGGAGTTTTCAACCACGGGGCATGGTTACATACATGGGCTTTCAGAGTTTTCAACCGCGGAGCATGGTTACATACATGGGCTTACACAGCTTTCGCCCGAAGAAATAGAAGCGTTTTTGCATTCGTGGGAACAGCATCATCAATTCGATTATGACCACCCACCGGATGGCCACCTGTCGGATGACCACCCACCGGATGGCCACCCCTTTGAGGCAGATGATTCTTCTTTGCTCGAGCCATTAGCCGGCGTCACCCATGCCGACATAATAGCCAATCCGTTTAATTTGCAATTTAATTACAACGATTTTGTATCCTTGAATACCGGCGCGTCGGTGTTCAGAAAGAATGTTTTAACTCTGCCCGGGCGAGGCGGTTTTGGGTTAAATCTAAATTTAGTCTACAATTCTGCTTATGCGTATCCAAGAAGAATAGTATCCGAAAGCATACATTTGGCTGATAGGAAGGATATGCACGGGCTGGGCATAGGTTGGAGATTTGACCTTCCGTATATTTTTGACGATGTTTTGTATGTCCCCGGAAGAGGTAAATTTACGCTGATGGATAACCGGATTGTAGGGCATAACCTTCAGGACATACAGTTGCGCAATGATTCATCTTTTACAAGCGGCAACAAGCGTTCCGACCAAAGGCTTTTATTTCATAACGGCACTTCATATTTTTTCTCCAACGGACGCATTATCGGTATGGTAGACAGGTTTGGCAATACAATCCGATTTGAATATGTACTTAATGCGCAGGTTAGCAACGGGCAGATTCTTTCAAGAATTATTGATACGAACGGAAAAATAATTCAGTTCCAACATCAGGTAAGCGGAAATACCCGAACATTGTCGGTAATAAGCCCGGACAGAAGCAGCTTCAATATAAATATGACTGCCCTTAATCAGGCCGGCGCAAACCTCGGCTCTAAAGTAACCTCCGTTCAAAATCAGGTAGGAGCGGTAACTTCTTTTAATTATCAAACCGCAACAGTCAGATTTGATATTGCTTCAAAAAATCCCCACAGGGTCAACCTAAGCGGGCATTTGTTGTTGCTTAACACGATTACTCACCCCTCCGGCGCGAGGGTAAATCTTGAATATACTCGCCACACCATTAACTTGGGCAGGGCAGGAAGCCGCTATGCATACAGGGTTACGGCGCGTACTCTGCACGGCTTCACAGAGACGCATGGGTGGAGGCAGTATCTGAGGGCAACATTCCAATACCAAGGCGACCATACCGCTTTCCCGCAACAGGTGGACGCACTTCCGAGAGGTCATTCTTACAGCGTTACCGTAACCCAAAACAATGGACTAAGCACACATTATAGGTTTAACAATTTACATCTTAATGTGGTTCAAAGGACGTACATTAACGGCAACTTTTTGCACGACCTGACTACGGAATACAATAGCGACCGATTGCCCACAGCCATTTTATTTTTTGAAGTCAGAAACAACATGACACGCGGCAACATACAGCGGTTCACATACAACCAGTTTGGTCAGGTATTGCAGTCAACCCACCCTTCGGGCAAAGTAGTAAACTACAGCTACGACAGCAGATATGGTTTACTCACAAACAAACGCTACAGGGCTACCTCATATCAAAGGGTGTATACCAATGTACTTTCGCCCGACGGAAGAAGTATCATCAGGTCGCACATTTCCGGGAGTAGCGGAATACAATCCGCAACAGAGTTCTCTCACGACGCGCACGGAAATATAACAGAAATACGCGAATTCCCGGTTGCAACCGGTGCATCATTTATCACAACGCAAATAACATTCGACCGAGGGACTTTGCCAAGTTCAATACGGACATTGAATGTGCGAGATGCAAACAATGCCTTGGTTGGCGGCACAGGAGTAGTTGAAAGGCGATTCACATACGACTCGATGTGGCGCACGCTTTCCGAAACCGACCCGGAAGGATATGTAACCCGTTGGATATATGACGCAATAGGCAGAGTAACACACATTACTTTCCCCAACGGCGGGATTTCAATATATACTCATGATGACACTTTGAATCGTTTAGTCCATCGTACCGCGTTGGGTGCGTTGTATGTTTACCAATACGACGGCTTTGGCAATTTACTCTCCGTAACAACTGCGGACGGTGTAATTTTAAGAAATGTATATGATAACCGAATGAGGCTTGTTGAAACCTTTAACGCACTCGGAATAAACTCGTCCCAACGCACACTGTTCACTTATGACGCGCTTGACCGCGTAATACTTACAGTCAACCTTGACCCAACCACCTACCGGGTAATCAGAGCAGAAAGAACACATTTTGATGATTTAATTGATTCACGGGGCAACTCACGAGTTACAACCACTGTTTCCAATAATGGATTTCTTTTCCCATCTACGCAAGACATTCAAACTTTCTCGCAATACGATTGGTTAGGGCGCAGAACCTATACAGGCACGGTTGGGGGCAGGGTTTTTAGTTACGCTTATAATCCGTCCGGCCAAGTAATCAGAGAGATTTCTGACGGAGTTTACAACTCATTCAGGCATACACTTTTTGGCGTAGACCAAATAAGAAATATAGAGGGTCACACTTCCAACAATGTATTTGACGGAATGGGACGGATTATAGCTTCATCTGATTTCATGGGCAATTACACAAGATTCACATATGATGAGCTTGGCCGCCTTATTCGGCTAGAAGTGCCTTTTGAGCGAATCGGCGGGGTTATGCATTATGCGATAACAAGATATTTTTACGACCTAAACGGCAATTTGACCCGCACAGAAACATTG
>JGI24703J35330_11748173_pt1 | contig 11521 bp, 12 predicted proteins | sample TergutNt197P1_FD_35330 | JGI IMG/M metagenome (IMG submission 35330) | reverse complement strand
AGTTGATAAATATTTTGACGTATTATATACTTTAAAATACTTTGTGGTGGGGGGAATGTATATGTACATAAAAAAAATTGCAGGTTTTCTAATAACAGTAATTGCTGTTTTTGTGATGGCAGGGGTTGTTTATGCGGCTGTGCCGGATTTTCCTTCGCTTCATATAGAATCAGACGGAGTGCCGTTTGTAAATAGAGAATTGTGGATTAATTCTACATTTACTCTGGAAGGCGCGGAAGAAGCATTTGAAGGGGCTGCCGGGCGCATTCGCGGAAGGGGTCAGTCCAGCTGGTCGCGGTTTCCGGAGAAAAGACCTTTGCGCATACGTTTTGATGAAAGGCGCGTTATGCCCGGCTCTGAATATGCACATCGCCGCTGGGTGCTTATTGCCGCGCAGTCTGACAGGTCTTTAATGCGTGATTTTTTTGTGTCGAATTTAAACATGGATAATATTGGCTGGTCGCCCCATATGATACATGTACATTTGTATGTAAATGGCGAATATATGGGCGTTTATCTGCTTGCAGACGAAAGAACGGTATCCGACGGAAGGGTTGAGATTACTGGCGATTCGGACCCTGCGATAAGTGAATATTTTCTGGAAATAGACTGGCGGTTTTATCGCGATTCGCGCAGTCAACAAGAAGGCGTAAATTTTTTCCGAATTAATACACATGCCGACGGAATTACCGGAAACAGTCACAGTGGCAGCGGAAATAGAGATTTTCTTTACGAGGTAAGGTATCCCGACGAAATTACGCCGGAGCATTTAGAATACGCCCGCGTGTTTGTCGACTATGTAAGCCGCGCAATTCGCTCGCAAAACTTTGAACGGATTTCTGCTGTTTTGGATATTCCGTCGATGATAGATTTTTATATTGTGCAAGAGCTTATGAAAAATGTTGATGTGGGATTCTCCAGCACATTTATGACAATCAGGGGGCAGGGTGACGAACGCCGTTTGCATATGGGGCCATTATGGGATTTTGATGTATCTGCGGGGAACACTTCTTGGCAACGAAACCAGACACCATATGGGCTGTATGTAGGTGGGCAATTTTACTGGCTAAGAATGCTTATGCGCGTGCCGGAATTCCGTGATGCTGTGGAAAAGCGTTGGAATACTGCCGCTTTTGAAGCGATTATGCAATCCATTGACTATATTCAAGAGTATGCTGAAAACCACCAAGCGTCATTTGCGCGGAATTTTGAACGCCATGAAATTTTGGGCGTTATGGGAAGATGGCCTAACCCGGACCACGTTGCCGAAATTGATACATTTTTGGGGCAGGTAGAATTTTTAGCAGACTTTCTTACCCGCCGTGCCAATTATTTAAATGAACATTTTGGGCGTGAATAATTAAAATAATTTTACGCAAAATATATTTGTTTCATATGTTCGGAGGTGGGTAAGATGCAAGCTGTTTTCAAGCGCAATGAAAAAAAATATATAATCACAAGCGAGCAAGCGAGCAGTATCGAATCACTTCTGGATGGGCATATGGTACCGGACAGGACTGGTACATATTGGGTGCAGAACATTTATTTTGATAATAATAGATGGGATATTATTAATATTTCTATGGATAAGCCATTTTATAAAGAAAAAATGCGCTTGCGTTGTTATGGGGAAATTGCAGACCGTGTTTTTTTAGAGCTGAAAAAAAAACATGCGGGTATTGTGTACAAGCGCAGGGTTGCTTTGCCTAAGCAAGCTATGGACATGCCTATATTAGACGCACTTAGATATGAAGAGACACAAATTTCACGCGAGTTAGCGTTTTACCTTGAAAGCACAGGGGTTTCCCCGAAAATGTTTTTAAGCTATAGCCGTAAGGCTTTTTCAGGGGTGAGGGAAGACTCTGCACTGCGCATTACTTTTGATAGCAGTATTCGGTACAGGACGGATAATCTGGATTTTATCCATTCCCCGAATGATGGGAAACTTGTTTTTCCCGAAAATTTGGTTATAATGGAAATAAAAACGCCTTTGAGTATCCCTCTGTGGCTTGTGAATTTTTTAAGCGAAAATAAAATCTTTGGCACATCTGTGTCTAAATATGGCGTGTGCTTTACAGATTATTTTAATAAAATTGAAGAGGTAAAAAAGAATGCTTGATTATCTTGCCGGTAATGTTGTTTATACTTTTCCGCCTGTTACGGGACTGATTTTAACCACTTTTGTATCATTGTTTCTTGGTTTGGCAGTTTCGATTATTTATAGGTTTAGAACAAAATACAGCCAAGGGCTTTCCATGACCTTGGTAGTGTTGCCCGCGCTTGTTCAAATTATAATCATGCTTGCAAGCGGCAATATAGGCGTGGGAATTGCCGTGGCAGGTGCTTTCCAATTGGTTAGATTCCGTTCTATTCCCGGTACGGCAAGGGAAATCGCACATTTGTTTTTAGCAATGGCTTTGGGATTTGTTACGGGAATGGGTTATGTATTCTTGTCGTTTATTTTTTTGGTAATTGTCGGGTCGTGCAGTATTATTCTGACTATTCTGAAGTTTGGGCAGGAGGAAGAAGAGTTTAGAGTGCTTCGCATTAGGATACCCGAAAACCTTGATTATGACGAACTTTTCGATGAAATTTTTGAAAAACATACAAAAAGCGCGGAACTGGAGAGCGTCAGAACTTCGCAAATGGGCAGTATCTTTGAACTTAGGTATTTAATTAGGCTCAAAACAGCAGAAATCCCCAAAGCGTTTATCGACGATTTGAGGATTCGTAATGGTAATTTAAGTGTTCGCATAAGTCGCGGTAACAGAAATGCAGAATTTATTTCAAAACTTTAATTTATTAAAAGCGGCGCGTTAGATGTTTCTACCGCCAGCTTTATTTTTTTTGCGGCGTGGTCGAATGTTATGCTTCGGGCTTCCACGAAAGATTTTTCATTTATTAAATACTGTAGCCCTGTTAATCCTATGCGGATTTCACTCATTGCCGCGTGTGCTTTTATGTGATATCCATAATCGGGCATGGACGGCAGGTTTATATTTAACTTTGCGTTGCCTGTTTCTACGCTCCATACATAATCGCTGTAACGCATGAATTTTGACATTATTATAGAAAGCGGAGCATTGTAATTGGAAAGCTTTAGCTTGGAGATATCTAAATCGTCGGTATCCATAGGCCCGTTTAGATTTTCAAACTCGGCAGTTTCGGCGGCTATGCTTGATATCGCGAAGCGTCCGTTACTTGAATCGGCTGTGATTTTTGTTGCCGCAAGATTTGTTAATGTTGCGGCTCCGTTAGAATTTGAAAAATGCATTTCGCTTGCCGATAATGACGACGCATCCAGCATTCCATTAACGCCATCGATTTTTATTATCCCAAACGCTCGCTCCGGTACATATGCATCTATTGATACTATTTGAAATTCATCGGGTTCGTATTTCAGAAAATATTTGCCGCCAAGCTTTACAAGTTCGATATACGCATTTGCCCGAGATGCCCGATATGTCAGCTTTGCAGTAATTTTGTCCCCATTGTATCCCTTTAGCCGAATATCGCCATTCATACAAGACAGGTTAAGCTCATTGTAACCGCCCGTATCCACCAGCAATTCTATTTGCTTCTCCATCATGCTTCCCGAAGCACGCTTTGGCGGCGGCGCGGCATGATGCCCTTGGTGACCTTGTTGCGCAGTCTGCGAACCGCTTTCGGTAAACGCGCCCGATACATAATCTGCCGCACCCGCAATCTTATCCGCAACGGCCTCCGCAAAACGCTCAACTTTCGGCGCGACTTCCCGCGCAAAGCTTTCAAATTTATTCCCCAAATCATCAAGACCGCTCGAACTCCGCGTATTGCTCTCATACCCTTCATACCGCGAGTCTGAACGTGGCGGCGGCGGCAATGGCGGCGGCGCAGGTGGCACAGACGTTTGCGGTGCCGAATCCACGGCTTGTAACAATTGCGCGGCTTCCGATGCTGTAATCTTTCCATCTTCAATCATCTTCAATATTCTAAGTTTTTCGTTCATGGTAGTCCTCCTTTTTATTATTTGCTAGGAAACTGCTCACGCAGTTTCCGTCGCCAATGGGGGCTACGCCCCCAAGCCCCCTCGCTACAGTGGGCAAAGCCCACTTCCGCTCCGCCGCCGTTGGCGGCGCACCGCACTTCGTGCGGCGAAAAAACGCGGCGTTAGCCGCTTTTTCAATTTCTTCAATTTCATCTATCTCTTCTGATTCTTCTTCCGCACTTTCTAATATTTCCCCATATTCTGCCAAAGCTCCTTGCAACACATCATAGGCCTCCACAAATGCGCAAACCGCATCAAAGGGGCTTTCCACAGGATTCGTTTCATAGGATGTTTTTTCATTATTCATTCCATGACTTTAGCAAAAAACCAGTTGCACAGCAAGCTTTTGTGTTAAAATATGCTCAAAAATCCTCAAAGCGGGAGGGGAAAAAATGTATAGTGGTAATTACAGAATAACTTACTATGATTTAGACCTTGCGGGACGTGTAAAGCTGTCTGCCTTACTGCGGATGGTTCACATTGCCGCCGAGGTAAATGCAAATGACTTGGGCATAGGATTTGAAAAATTATCCGGTCTAAATATGAGTTTTGTCTTGCAACGCTTTGCACTAAGCACAACACGTATGCCTACTTACGACGAAGTCGTAACAATACGCACATGGCCTGCCTCTTTAGCACGCGGAACTTTTCTTAGGAAGGGAGATATGTACGACACAAACGGACACAAACTAATGGAATGGACAAGCCTTTGGATTTTGTTCGATATCAAAGAACGTAAAATTTTAAAGCCAAGTGCCTTGCCCATAGAGCTTCCTGTTTTTGAAGACCATGGAGTTCAAATTTCACCCGAAAAAGTAATCCTTACCCCTTCGCAAGGCAATGCTTTTTCCGAATACATCCACACCGTTTCTTACGCAGATGTTGATACAAACATGCATATGAACAACAGCATTTATGGCGATTTAATCGGCAATGCTCTTTTCCCTAACATGGAATCAGCCGCCACTTCACAAAATTTTCACGAATTCCATATAAACTATCTCGCCGAAGCCCGCTTTAACGAAAAAATTACTGTCACCACTCACCACGAGGAAAATTCCTTCATTGTAATAGGCAAAACCCCCGATAGAATTTCCTTCGCCGCGAAAATTTCCTGATAGACAAATTCAGCTAAAGAAAAACCACTCATTATTCAAAAGTAACCATCTTTAATTCAGGAGGCTTATATGGAAATACGACGACTTCGCCCTGAAGAGCATGTACAATTCCAAGGCATTTGCCAAACTGTTTTTTTCGACATAGAGCGCGACGATATAAGAGAATTTCAAAAAGAACCCCTCGAACACGCAGAAAAAGACAATAATGTGCGGCTTGGGGTTTTTGACGTTAATGGAAAATTGCAATCCGCATTGCAAATCCTGCCATTCACAATGCGCATGAATGGACATGATGTTCCGATGGGTGGAATTGGGGCTGTAGTTACGCGCCCGGAATCCCGCGGGCTTGGGCATATGAACATGTTAATAGAATCCGCATTTAAAATCATGCACGAAAACAATCAAATCTTTTCATTTATTTATCCATTTTCATTCGCATATTATCGAAAATTCGGGTATGAAATGTGCTACGCCTACGACAAAGTGAGAATCCCGATAAGCCAGTTGCAAAGTTACAAATGCAAAGTAACAGCCGAGCCATTTGAGCCGGGCGATTCCATACAGCCATACGCAAAAATCTACGAACACTTCACCCGCGAACGAAATCTGTCAATAGTCCGCAACAACGACGATTGGGAAAAGCTTCTTGCCCGCGACCCTTACAAAAACTTGGAATTCACTTTTATCATACGCGACAATTCAAACCAAGCCGTCTCGTATATTTTATACTCCGCAGAGCGTGACGATGACAATGGCAACCGCCTAATCATAAATGAATGCTGCTGGACAACCCCCGAAGCTTTGCACATGGTTTTCGGGTTTTTATCAAAGCTTGGCGCGGAATTCGAGTATGTTCATTGGAACGCACCCGCTGATATGGACATATTCACACTCTTCCCCGAAGGTTTCGACTTAGAGTGGCAACGCGAAAGCACAGGCATGAACCGCGTGATAGACGTATCTGCCGCCCTTGCCACGCTCCAAGCCCCGCCCGATAAAGGCTGTGTCACACTCCATATAACAGACAATTTCCTGCAAAAAAATAACGGAACATACACCGTTTCATGGAATAATAATGCCCTTTCTGTGAAAAAGCTTACGCAACCTTCACCCGCCGACATCGAAACAACCATTGAAACCCTCGCCCAGCTAATATCAGGCTACATCACACCCGATGCGGCAATTCTCAAAAAAGACACCACCATACGAAGCGGCTTATTAACTTTAAACGCACTTTTCCCAAAGAGACATTTATTTATAACCGAGCGGTATTAACCCGTTTTCCCACCCATGGAGGTTTTTATGAACATACAAATTTTTGGCAAGAGCAAGTGCTTTGATACAAAAAAAGCCGAGCGGTATTTCAAAGAGCGCAAAATAAAATACCAGCTCATCGATATAAACCGCTACGGACTAAGCAAGGGCGAATACCAAAGCGTCAAAAACGCCATTGGCGATTTAACAAACCTTATCGACGAAAAATCTAATGCATACAAAGAAAATTTTATCGCCTATACTTCCGACCAAAATGAAATCGAATCTCGCCTTCTGGAAAACCCAAACATGTTTAAAACCCCAATAGTCCGCAATGGAAAGAAAGCTACCATAGGATATCAGCCCGATGTATGGGCGCAGTGGGCAAAAATTTAACTTTATGTATTATATACTTTGGCAGGAGGTGTAAATATCATGAAAATATTATTAATAGAAGATGATTTATCATTGCAAAAAGGAATATTTAAGGGACTAAATAAGCTTGGGTACGAGGCGGACGCAGCGTCTAATGGCGAAGAAGCCCTAGCGTTATTCTTTACTAATATATACGCGCTTGTAGTGCTGGACCTTAACCTTCCTATATTACAAGGGATGGATGTATTAAAAGCAATTCGCACTGAAAACAAAGAAATTCCTGTGCTTATACTCTCAGCAAGGCATGAAGTCGAGTATAAAATTGAGGGGTTTGATAAGGGAGCGAACGATTATCTTACAAAACCGTTTCATTTTGCTGAATTTGACGCGAGGATAAGAGCATTATTGCGGCGCAATTTTAAAATAGGCGATACTGTTCTTTCAATTGGAGATGTGAAGATTGACACGGCGATAAAAAGGCTCTTTGTTCACAACAAGGAAATTGAACTTACAAAAAAGGAATACAGAATAATCGAATACCTGTGTTTACGCCAAGGTAAAACCATACCCATATCTGAGTTTGTTGAAAATATATGGGGAAATGATACAGAAGATGCACTTGCTTCTTTCAAAGTGCATTTATGCAATCTTAGAAAAAAAATTCCCAAAAATTTTATTAAAAATGTAAGAGGGCAGGGGTATTATGTGGAATAGAATTTCTTTAAGGGCAAGAATAGTATTTTTGACCGTACTATCCCTCATCCTTACAGTAGCATTCCTAACATATTTTTTTAATCTTAATGTAACACATAATGTCATGATTCCTGCGGTGTATTACTTGGGCGATATTGAAATAGAACCAAGGTTTGATGTGATGCCTGAAGAAATTGAGTTTGAAATAATCCTCCCCCTCCAAGAAGTTGAAGAAATAGAAATATTCTTTTTAGATTCCGGTTCGAGGAATAGATTTATGGCTTTCAGTATTATTATAGCCTGTGCAGTTGTGCTTGTTGGGGCTTTTATGGCTTACTTCATAGCCAACTCATTTAACAATATGCATACAAAATTAAATCTCTCTTTTGAACGAGAAAAGCTTTTTGCCCAAAATGTTGCCCATGAATTAAGAACTCCACTGGCATCTATACTTACGAATGTTGAAGTGTTACAAATGGAAGAAAAGCCATCATTTGAAGAATATAAAGACGTAATTGATACTGTAAAGTCTAACACCGAGCATCTTATTAAACTCGTTAACGGTTTATTATCTATTAATGCTGTAGCAGAGGAAACCGATTGGCAAAAATTTAGCGGAAGAGATGTTTTTAAAAAAATTATTAGTGAGCTGGATGCAGAAATTAAAAAGAATAATTTAACTATTAAAATAATCGGTGATTGCACGATTATGGGTGACGAAGTGCTTTTGACTCGCGCCTGTCTCAATTTAGTCCATAATGCCGTTCGCTATAATAAAAATGGTGGATTTGTTAACATAAGCCTTTCGGACAAAAATATTGTCATCGAAGATAGTGGAATTGGTATCCCTGATGGGGATTTAGAAAATATATTTGAGCCGCTTTATTGTGTAGATAAATCTAATTCAAAAGCCTTTGGGGGGCATGGATTAGGACTTGCTATCGCAAAAAGCATTTTTGAAAAAAACAAAATTAAAATTCATATAACCAGCAGTCTTGGGGTAGGCACAAAAATATTTTTAAATCTGTCTAAATATTAACCTGTTCTTTACTTTCCATGGTGTAAAATATTGTCAGTTGCAAATCCACAAGGCAAATGGTTTTAAATCTTAGGGAAAGGAGGTTGAACACAATGAACAGACTTTTCAATAAAGCATTATCAGCTTTATTTGTATGTGGCTTTATTATCGTAATGGGAGCATTTACAGTTTTAGCTGAATCAGGTGACAACATGGGGGTACATATTCCCGAAGTTGAGATTGGTATATGTTTACCAATGATAGAAATAAACGTTGATGTTCAGGATTTCGCACTTATACAAACATCCCACATGAGCCATAAACACTGCAAAGATGTACTTGCTGCACACCAAGAACGGATAGACAATATCATTGCTTTAATATGTGGGTATGATATTGACTGCTTGCATGATTTGTCTGCTTTTCTCCGGACATTGCAGAGCAATGGAGATTATATATGCATAATTCCGTTTATTTGTTCCGGCGGCTGTGACTTTATTCCTGTGTGGGTAATGATTAACGGAGTGAGGCATCCGGGGCGTTTGTGTGCAAATTGCAACAGGATTTTTATTTAGTTTTAAAATTTAATGCGAATTTTTTACAGCATCGCCAACTAAGATGAAACTTGATGGATTTCAACAAAACAAAACTAAAAATTATTATTTTGGAGGTCATTATGATTAAAAAATCATCAAAAACAGTTATAAGAATTTTATTTGCTACTTTGTTATCAGTAGTGATGGCATCTACACCAGTGCTTGCAAATCATGCCACTGTCCACCAGGACACACCACAACCTGAGGATTTGTATGCGGGACAAGCCATGGCATCAGAATTTATACCAATTCAACCTCACCAAGCAAGAGGGGTTAGCTGTGTAAGAGGAATCAACCCCGGTTCTCACTTAAATGTAAGGTCTGGCCCGGGCACGGGATATAGAATTGTAGGAACTTTGGCCAATCGCACAGTTGTGATTCACCAAACACTTGGGACTTCTACTCCCGGATGGCTGAGAATAAGCAGCCCTGTTAGCGGTTATGTAAGCACCGATTTTATTGGTCCTGCTGTTGATAGTTTAGACCCCAGCGCAGGATGCCCGGCTTAATGTAAAATTTGCTGCACGAATCCACGAATCTTTCTGGCAGAGTGTTTATACTGCTGCCAGAAAGATTCTTTTAAAAAGGGAGTTTTGTATATGTATAAATATATAGGAGTATTATTATCGCTGACATGTATTATTATTTTAAGCGCGTGTTCCGGTCGTGCTGTATCTATGGCGTATTACAGTCCCGATATTGCGATTTATGAAAATGAATCTGTTGAAAATAAAATAATTGATAATGAATCAAGCTTTTTTCCTATTGAAGAAGATGCTATTGCGAGAATTGCCGATATTATAAGGTCAGATTTTGATTATGAAATTCAAATTTCGGCGGCAATACTGGACATTCATAACAATGAACTGGTAGCGTCGTATGGCGACATTGATAAACAGAGGCGTGCTGTATATGCATTTTGGCCTATTTCGGCAGCTATTCTTATAGAAGAGATTGGGTTAAGCATCCATGATGAATTTGAAAATACAGAGATTATATTTTCATTTTTACCTTGGCTTTGGGAGCAACAAGGAAGAGACTATTACCAAGGCTCTATTTCCCTTACGCAAGGTATTTTTGATGCAAACCATTCAATTTTTCATCATGTATTAGACGGTCAAGGCTTAGATGGTATGATAGATACATGGGGCGATTTTAACTCATATATAGCCAGAGGAGATTTAAAGGTAAGCCCTAGAGAGCTTTTGCTATTATACGCTTCTTTAATAAATGGCGGAAGATTATTTTCTGATATAGGCGTTGAGGAATATCAGCAAATTTTTGGCGAACAGGCAAAGACCGAAGCTACGGAGGTTTTATCAGGGTTACTTAATGCTATAGATAGTAACTGGGATGTATTTAGGGGAGTCAGAGATAGGTCGTTTATAGATGATTTCAAATTCAATCTAATAGGTTCGCTTTCAGAGTATGAGGAAGATGACGGAGATTTCACAGGCGCATGGTTTATCGGTCTTTACCCTGCCGAAGCACCTGCGTATGCTGTGGTTATAAATTTACATTATGAAACAAGATATTTTGATTGGGAAAACACAAGAAAAGCGGGAATGCTCGACCTTGCCGTTTTTGCTTATGAATTATTTGAGCATACGCGACAAAATTCAACCAATGATGCATTCATCGAAGGAATTCCTACAGATTTTCTTCCCCTTATTACAGATATAAAATCGCTGGCAAGCGGGTATTATACAGGTCTTTTATACGTCGGGAGAGACACCTGCCCTGCTTGTTTAATTTTTAACGTACGCTTAAAGAACTTGTATTTAAACTTTAATGAACTATCAATTTATTTTTTTGACACAGATTATTGGCGTGAACATGAACTGTTTGAGACCGTACTTAACAAATATGGAATAGCCACTGTTCCTACTCTGTTAAATATAAATGAATACGGTGAATTTGCTATTTTGCTACCCAATAATGCCACGATGGATGAAGATATGTATATATTAAAATCATTTCTTGGCTTACCCTACAGCTAATCCGATGTTTTGGTACAAAGCTTCGCAAGCCGCATAAATACTGCCGCCCAGAGGAGTTCAAGGTTTTGCGACGCATGATTGTGGCAAAAAGACCTCTAAGATGTTTCACTTTTATATAAAATTGTTGGTAGAGGAGGGTTTCATTTGAGAATCAAAAGGATAGTTGGTGCAGTAAGTGTGTTGGTTATACTTATTTTAACATTAACAGGTGCTTACTATATTAATAACTTTCGTTGCACCAGACATGGCTGGCAGCGAAATATGTGTGATTTTAGCTGTGCATGGAGAGAGGCGGCAATGCCATATATGATTGACGGGAGCATTTTTTATTGGAGCGATGAAAAACTTCTTGACTTCATAATAAACCTTGCACTGGATATTGGATGGAATGAACATGTCTATATCCACCGCCGAGAAATTGGAGGAATGCCTGACTTCAA
>JGI24703J35330_11748174_pt1 | contig 11529 bp, 7 predicted proteins | sample TergutNt197P1_FD_35330 | JGI IMG/M metagenome (IMG submission 35330) | reverse complement strand
TTAACATCCGTGGCGCTTTTTTGATTCCAGAAATAACAACCGCACGGTCAGGTGGTGCCTTTACATACCCCAACAAGAAAAACACGATAAAAACAACTGCAATAATAATACCAATAATTGTACCAACACTAAAATCCATAATGAAACCTCCGATATTTATTTTTAAGTTTTAAGTTTTAAGGATGGTCGCTAAAATTAAATTTATTCTAACGGGCTGCGACAATACTGGCAGAATAAATGCTCAGAATTCACAACGGCTTTACAAGCAGAACATCTTACTTTTTTAGATTGATTTTTTTGTCGACTTTTAGGTTCACTTTGCTGCTTTTTAGACTCATTACCACCATTTAAAATTCGCTCATGTGCTGTTTTGGCGACTTCCAATCCACCATCCTCGAAAAAGAGCGTGTATTCATCAATGTCTCCTGAGTCTTTCCCTCTAATTTTAAACGAAAGAAAATAATCTTCAAAAACAACAGAACGAACTCTTCTTATTGGAAATGTTTCTGAACTCCAATCCCTATTTTCTGAAACCTTAATTCCATTATTAGTAATAACCCATTCTGCGCCACTGCGTTTATCATAGTCCCATGAGCGCAGATAAATTGTATCTGTTTCATCGTCTATATAAGAATGTTCACCCACATTTTCAGGAATTACATTTTCTAAAAAAGCTTTCATTTCTTTTTCTTCCTTATTGTGTGATTTTACCGCCCACCTCACAAAGGCAACAATAGGAGTACAAACCCAAATCGCACCTATTAGAATGTCAGCCGCATCCATATCACTGATAAGCGAATCTACTATGATAAATGTTAGAGGGAAAAACAAAATCCACCCAATTATTTTTAAAATTAACTTCATTGCACTACTCCTAAAAAACTTATTTATTCTTCTTTGCTGCTTTAGCTGCTGCTTTCTCAGCTTTAGCTTTCTCAAGTTCTGCTCTTGCTTTTTATAATTCTGTCATGTTACCTCACCTCCCAAATTTGACATAAAACAAAATTTCAGACATTTAAAATGATTATCGTGTCAAAAATTTCATTACAAAAAAAGTATTACTATACATTATAACATAACATTCGACATATTTCCACAGTAGAATGAGAAAAAAATTTTTTTAATTTTTCTACTAATTTAGGCTACAATTCAAATCATATAAAATGAATTACAGCCTAATATATTCTGGCAATCAATCACCGTGTGCTTCAATCAGTTCATCACTCAAAGCAAATTCCCAACCGTCAGTAAGTGGTAAAAGCATGTAGTCACCTAAAATATTTTTTGGCAAACACAGTGCTTCCAGCGCCCATAAAAGTAATTTTACTCATAATCCAATCCTCCAAAAGTAATTTTCTTTTTATCTATTACCTCAAAAGGACCAGGCGTCACATCCACACGCAAATGATTAAAATAATCCTTAATAAACACCAAATTTGCACCATTACCATCCACATATCCCATCTCCGCTTGATAACTCACACCAAGTCTCCTCGAATCAACAAACTCACAACTTGGCAATTCAGATTCAAAATCAACCTCAACAACGCCTCTTAATTCATCAACAATCTTGACAGTAATACCGTCCTCTCTCACGAACGGGTTGATTTCCTTAACATAACTTTTAGCACCACCTACGTACAAATTATTCTCGACATACATAGGCAATTTAGCGCTGAATTTATCTTCGCCTTCTAAAATTTCATCAGATGAATCAGGATACTCATCATACTGAGATAGTCCAACAGGTGTTTGCATAAATACAGCATTACTTGGAACTCCATCCATCATAACTGCACCGTTCCAGAAATTTGATAACCCGCTTACATCTTCTTCATTTTTGTCTTTGATAAAAATATTATTAAAATAACGGTTATCTCCACCTAAAATATTAGCTACACCATAAACCGCTGTGTCATGTGGGAAATGATATGGTGTATAACGTGTATGTTCAACACATGCAGCAATTTTTCCTAAAAATAAATTATGAACAAATGCTCCACCTGTTGACATATCTTTAATCGACCATTTTGATAAAAAGATATTATGATCTAGCAAGTAAGGCCCGTGACACACTTCTGCCATGAAATCCTCAGCAGAGTTATTATAGAAAATATTGCGTGAAACAAGTGTTCCTTGTGCTTGCCAATCTAACCATAGACCGCGGTATGCATCATGAATTATATTATCTCTTATAACTGTATCAATCGCACCATGGAATTTAATTCCTCCAACCTCAGCGCCATGCCACTGCATTTTTTGATGAATATTAAAAATATGATTTTTTTCAATAATACAAAATGCTGATCCTAAATGTCCAACGATAGCTGCTTGTTCACAATCTTTAATAATGTTATTACGCACAAGGTGTCCGCCAACGTTCTCCTTTGTCCATCCTGCGTTATGCAGTGCTCTAAAAATGACTTCTCGCTCACGTTGTGTGCCACCTTTAACGCCTGTTTTTGTCCACTCGTTTTGCCCCGTAATAATTTCTTTCCCCAAACTAATCCCAACATTCTTTGCATCACTAATCACGTTGTCTTCAATAACCCACCCTTTACTCCAATGTGGTCCGATAAGTCCTGTTTGCAATGCTGTTGGCGGTGCCCACTGAGTGGCAGCTTGTTTTAAGTGGAATCCTTTTACAGTTATGTATCCTCGTCCAATTTCACTTGGCCAAAATACGAATGGTCTAACATTAATTTCAATCAATTCTTCGTTTGGATTTTTATCACCAAAATTCGCCCAAATCGTCGTGTTTTTCTCATCAACTTCACAATACCATGCAAGTAGCGCACCTGCTTTATCTTTTGAACGTTCATCAACAACAGGATTTTTCACGCCACCAAGCGTTAGTGACTCATACATAGATTTACCGTTTAAATAAACTTCTCCTGTATGAAATTCTTTGTCGTTATCAAAAAACCAATCTCCACCAATAATTTCTTTATATGGGTTGTATTTTTTAAACATTTCATTTGACACAACAGCTCGCCAAACTCCATCTACTTCATCCCAGTTTTCAATTATCTCAGCACCCGTGATAACAACTAATTCATTCTCGGCAGCTTGATAAATGATTCGCGCACCTTGTGAACCACCGTTTTTTGGGTTAATCCATTCGCGGTAAATCCCTTCGTGAACTGTAATGATATCTCCCGCAACAGCGATTTCGGCTGCTTTTGAAATTGTTAGAAACGGCTCATTTTTTGAGCCAGAATTTGTATCGTTTCCTGTTTTTTTAACGTAGTAATTCATTATTTTTCACTTCCTTGTAGTTACTAATTTCGCATACATTTTTTTCTATAAAATTTTCCTCAATATCTTTAAATGTTTTCCCAGAATAGTGAATGAACAAAAACCCCACAACACTACTAAACATAAGTATCAAAATTTCTGATAAAAACATCACTACGGCAATTGATAAAAAATAAACAACGCCAATTGAGATTGTTGATCTTATGTGTGCAAACAAATAAAACATGCTCAACTTAAACAAATCTTTGATGACAAATTTGTATTTTGTATTGATAATAAGCATATTAGTCACACATAAAGTTAAAATCAAACTTCCAATTATGGAGATAACCGTTATAACACTAACCATAAACGGCGATCCTTGATAATAACGGATATTTGTATATAAAATAATCATTATTGCACTATACGGAGAAAAAATTTTCAGCGATTCTTTGAAATTTGTTTTATAAAATTTGATAAAGTCACCTAAATCCGGTAAATCCTCTTTTTGAAAATCTGTTGTTTTAAATTTTTGCATACAGCAAAGAAGTGCTGTGATACTTGGACCCATTAAAATTATAGGCAACAGACTTAGCAAGCTAGCTTCTAGCGTGTATAGCCAAATCATAGAAGGCATTAAACTTATAGCAAAATATAATGTAATCATCATAAAATAGGATATATAATTAGTGATAAAAGACAATATACCTGGTTTATAATCTTGATTCATACTCAATTCCCTCATTTCTTAGTTGGCTAAATTTTTTAATTAATTCGAAAGAAAGAGCGAGAACATCGACTCACTCTTTCTATTTTTTTAGCTAATTTTTAATTATCTAAATGACGGCTTAATGCTCCGTTTGCAAGCTCAACTAAACGTTCAACACCAGATGCGTTTACCTCAGCAATAAAATTATCCCACTCTGAGAAATCTCTTTGACCTATGATGAACTGACGAACACCAACGTTCACCATATCAGTTAATTGTCCCGCAATAATTCCGGCTTGCTCTTGTTCTAATTCATTAAATGGTGGGTTTGGATTTACAGGGTGAGGAATACGACCACTGTTAGAAATATGAAGATCACGTAAGTTATCTGATACAATAGACACAGTTAACTCTTGTGAACCACCATGTGTAGCGGTGAATACGTTTTGATTAAATCCTAAGTCATTCATTCTATCATAAGATTCATCAGTTTGTCCACCCCATGAAATTTCTCTAAATCCTGGTAATAATTGACGTCGACCATCTACTATTTCAAACGTTTCTCCTTCTATCCCCCAAATAGCAAATTCACGCCCTTCTTCTGAGTAATATAACCAGTCAATAAATTGGAGGATTGCAATAAAGTCTTCACGCTCACGGATAGAGTTATTTAAAATTAAACCGTTGTTTAAACGAGCAATTCCAACTTTTCCTGTTGGCCCATTAGGCACAGGAAGAGTTAAAATTTCAGCACCTTCTAAACCAAATGCACCTGGTGTCATACCTGCATCGATATTTGCTTGCATATCAGCATAAAATAACGGTGCATCTTGCCAGAAAGAACCAACCATAAATGACTCACCATTTACAAATGCTTCACGACCTGGCTCATCCCATGTCATACTTTCAGGATTCAAAAGACCTTCAGCCACTAAACTATGCCAGTACTCAGTAAAGTCACGTAAACCATCAATTTGAGTAATAAATTCATACTCTAATGTATCATGATTTAAAATTAAACCATTACCCATTCCCCAACCAAAACGCACACCGAATGTACGAGCTGATGTGTTTAATGTTGAGTCCATAGTCCAACGCTCTTGATATGGGAATGTTCCAGGGAATGCCTCTGCAACTTCTCTTAAAACATCTCTAATTTCATCCCATGTATCAGGAACTTCAAGCCCTAGATCTCTTAAAATGTCATAGCGTAATGAAACAGTAAATCTTAAAGCAACATCTTCTTGAATACCAGGTAAGTGGTAAATATGACCATCTGCTTGGCGTAACCACTCAATATCATCCCATAATCCCCACTGTGTTACATAGTGTTGGAAGTGAGGCATGTGATGCCAATACTCACTAATTGGTAACATTGCACCACCTGGTACAAACTGTGCAACATACTGTCCATACATAACAGGCATTACTTCTGGCGCATTTCCTGATGCAATTAATAATTGACGTTGTGTATGGAAATCATCAATTAAAACAGCAGTTGTATTCCCAGCGAAATTAACGTTATTTCTTTCTCTCATCATTTGAACGATTAACTGATCATCTGACCATAAATGTTCTGGTAACTCACGATATAATAAAGATAATTCAATTGGTACTGTTGCAACAAAAGTATCTCCTACTTGGAAATTTTCCATTGCACCTACCATACCATGTGTGGCTTCGTTACCATCGCCATCTTGAGCAACATCATTATTTTGATTTGCCTGATTATTATTATCAGCAGCAGGCTCTGATGCTTCGTTACTTCCACATGCAGCTAAGAATAGCAATGATAAAATACCTAATAACCCTAAAACTTTTTTATAACTTTTCATAATTTGACGCCTCCATTTTTTTAAAAATCCTAATCCAACTACTTAAACTCTGGGCTTACTTAACCGAGCCTAGCATCACCCCCGTAACAAAATACTTTTGTAAGAATGGGTATATCATAATAATTGGTGCCGATGTTAGTATGATTGCTACTGCACCAACATTTTGACCAATACCTTCCCCACCAGCGGCAGCGGCCTCAGCAGCAGCTCCTGTTACCATTGACGCACCTGCGATTAAATTTCGTAGGTACATTGCAACAGGTTGCATACTACGATCTGTTAAATAAAGCATCGCTGGAAACCAAGAGTTCCAAGCTCCTACTGCATAAAACAACACCTGCGTGGCGATAACGGCTTTACTTAATGGCAATATGATTTTAAAGAACACACCATATTGCGAACAACCATCAATTGTTGCTGCCTCTTCAAGTTCGACTGGCAAATGTTCGAAAAATGTCTTCATTATTAGCACATTAAACACGCCTATTGCGCCTGGTATGACGATTGCCCAAATTGTATTACCCCAATTTAAGAAATTGGTTATTAAAAGAAAGTTTGGAATTAATCCACCTGAGAAAAACATTGTAAACGCAAACAAGAATAAAATCAAACTTCTTCCCATCAATTTCTTTTTTGATAAGGCATATGCCGTTGTTGTTGTAAATATCATCGAGATTGATACACCAACAACTGTATAAACTAGTGTATTTTGGTAATTTCGCCAAAACATTGCATCACCTAATATTGCTTGATACGTTCTTACATTAAATCCTCTTGGAATTAAATTTACGTGACCACCGCGGATCATTGATTCATTACTAAATGATTCTGCGATGATTTGTAAAAATGGGTACAATGCTGAAATTACAAACAGCGTTATAAGGATGTAGTTGATAACTTTAAATATTTTATAACCTCTTGACTCTTTCATCATATTCCTCCTACCACAAGCTACTATCAGTAAGCTTTTTGGAAATAAAATTAGTTACTGTTAATAATGTGATTCCAATCAAAGACTGAAATAGTCCAATTGCTGTTGCATAACTAAACTGTGCAGACTGTATACCCAACCTAAATAGATAAGTAGAAACTATATCACTTGTTTGGAATGTTAGCGGTGTTTGCATCATTAATACTTGTTCGAAATTCACGCCGAGTACCCAACCAACATTTAAAATTAAAAGTGTAATAATAGTTGGCCTTATTCCTGGTAATGTAATATGCCAAGTTTGTTTCCATCTGTTAGCGCCGTCTACTTTAGCAGCTTCGTAAAGCGTTGGATCAATATTTGTTAATGCAGCTAAGTATAAAATTGTTCCCCAGCCTGTTGTTTGCCAAACTCTTGATGTAATAAAAACTGTTCTAAACCATTCTGGCAATTGCAAAAACGGAATGCGTTCTAAACCAAAAAAGTAAAGTAAATTATTAATTGGACCAGCAGTTCTTGTTAATTGTTGAATAATACCTACGACTACGACTACAGATAAGAAATGAGGTAAATACGATAGTGTTTGTGCAATTTTTTTAAATTTTGTTGATTTAACTTCGTTTAACATCAGCGATAATATTATTGGCATAGGAAACGTCCAAAGCAATGTTCCTACTCCTAAAATCAATGTATTTCGAAATACTCGCCAAAATACTGCATCAGCCCAAAACATTCTAAAAAAATGAAAACCGACCCATGTGTCTCCTAGAATACTTCCACCAGGTACAAAACGTCTAAAGGCAATAACATTTCCGACCATTGGTATATAATGAAATAATGCTAGCCACAGTAAGGGGATCAACAGGAATGAATATATCTGCCAGTTATCTTTGAAACTTTTTTTAAGTCTTTTTCCAAACTTTGCCTTTTGCAACAGCTCTTTTTCTTTTTTCGAAAAAACAGATTTTTTCATTTCCAATTCCATTTTTCTTCACTCCAATTGCTAAACTTCAGCTTTTATAAAAATCAAATAATAAATCTAGCTGAGAACATTATAACACCCTTTCACTTGTTTGTCAAGCGTACTTACAAAGTTTTTTGTTTTTTTACTAAAAACCCATTTCCCAAAAAAACGAAAATGATTTCACAAAGATGAAGCACGCATTTATAAATTTTAACACAAAAAATGTACTTGTTCGACAAGAATTAAACACACAGCAAAGGCGGTTTCACACACGAATTAGACTTTGTTCTAACATCGTTTTCTTTGCACACAATCACAGCTTAACCTTTAATCTGTTCAACATCACTATCAATTTTCCATTAGCTTTTCGCATAAAAAAATCACTCCATCTTAATTGGTGAGTGATTTGTTTCTCTTTAGCTGTTTCGTTTTTTTAAACATTAGCCTTAAACCTTTTTAACCGTAACGCATTTGATAATACCGATATTGAACTAAACGCCATCGCTCCCGCTGCCAGCATCGGATTTAGTAATGGCCCACCAAATAAATAAAGCGCCCCTGCTGCAACTGGTATTAAAATTGAATTATACAAAAATGCCCAAAACAAATTTTGTTTTATGTTAATAATTGTCTTTTTTGACAACTTAACCGCTGTTGCGACATCCAATAAATCACTTCGCATTAATACAATATCAGCCGATTCAATCGCCACATCTGTTCCTGTTCCAATGGCAATACCTACATCTGACTGTACTAAGGCTGGAGCGTCGTTTATACCATCACCAACCATCGCTACAAGTTGTCCTAAATCTTGTAATCTTTTAATTTCATCTGCTTTATTACCAGGCAAAACTTCTGCTAATACCCTAGTTATTCCGACCTCTTTTGCAATTGCACAAGCAGTTTTTTCATTATCTCCAGTTAACATCGCAACATCCAGACCCATGTTTTGCAGCTTTTTAATTGCTAATTTACTACTTTCTTTAACTACATCTGCAACAGCAATGATTCCTAAAATTTCTGAATCTGTCGCAACATACATCGGTGTTTTCCCGCTACCTGCTAGTTCATCAATGATAACATCAAGTGTGCTGAGGTCAAGATTGTGGTCTTGCATAAAGCGTCTGTTACCGATAATGATTTTCGTGCTGTTAACTACTGCTTTAATGCCCTTGCCAGTGATGGCCTCAAAATCTTCAACTTCGAACAATCCAAGACCTTTTTCGTTTGCATTACTTACAATGGCTTCTCCTAACGGATGCTCAGAGCCTGTTTCAGCAGAGGCTGCGATTTGTAATAAATACTCTTCATCAACATATTCATTAATAGTTATAACGTCTGTTACCTCAGGTTTTCCTTCTGTTATCGTTCCAGTTTTATCGAATACTACTGTTTTTAACTTATATGCAGACTCGAGTGCTGTTGCTGATTTGATTAAGATTCCATTCTCAGCGCCTTTACCTGTTGCGACCATTAATGCCGTTGGTGTGGCAAGTCCTAATGCGCATGGACAAGCGATAATAAGCACGGATATGAAGACAATCATTGACAGCTCGAAATTCCCGGTTGAAACAAACCAAATAATACCAGCAATTAAAGCAACTCCAAACGCTACTGGGACGAAATAACCTGTTACGATATCGGCAATTTTCGCAATTGGAGCCTTTGAGGACGCAGCATCTTCGACAAGTTTTATTATTCCTGCGAGTGCTGTGTCACTACCGACTTTTTTTGCTTCAAACTGGATTAACCCATTTTTATTTATTGAAGCCGCATAGACCAGGTCGCCGATAGTTTTATCAACTGGTAAGCTTTCTCCTGTTAACATTGCCTCATCAATAGCCGTATTCCCGCGGGTAATTAGTCCATCAACCGGAATTTTTTCTCCTGGTTTGACAATGATGACATCGCCTACTTCAACCTCTTCAATCGGGACTTCTATTTCTTTATCATCACGCAAGACTGTTGCTGTTTTTGGCGCAAGCCCCATTAGTTTTTTGATTGCTGCTGATGTTTTTGATTTACTTACCGCCTCAAGGGCATTTCCAAGCAATATTAATGTTACGATAACTCCAGCTGTTTCATAGTACAACATCATTACTAAATGCATTTGATCTGCGCCCATTTGATGCATCAAAATCGTATTATATATGCTATAAAGAAGCGCAGCTGTTGTTCCAATTGCAACGAGTGAATCCATATTCGGTCGACCTTTAAATAGCGCTTTGTAGCCTAGTGTGTAAAATGAGTAACCGCAGATCACGATTGGAATTGTCAAAATTATTTGCACCCAAACGTGAATTAACGGATTATAGTGAGGATCGATTATATATGGTACAGCTAAAGGAATAAATCCAAGTCCCATCATATCAAGCATTGGAACCATTGAAACGTAAAATAGCGGTAAACAAAAAACAATCGAAACCCACGTTCGGTACCAAAATATTTTTAATTCGCGCGCTTTTTGATTAGCAAAGTCTTCACTCGAACTTGTTGAAGATGTGTCAGCTACTTCAAAACCTAAATCTGTAATTTCTTTTTTTATTCTAGATAATTTTACGACTTTAGCGTCATAAACAACTCTCGCCCTTTCAGTCGCTAAATTAACATGCGCCTCTTGCACACCATCAAGATTACTTACCGCTTTTTCAATCTTACCAACGCACGCTGCACAGCCCATCCCAATAATCGGCATATTTGCTTCGTTAACAGACATATCATCCATTATTTTAAAACCTAACTTACTCACTACAGCCAATATATCATCAGTTGTAACAACTGCCGCGTCGAACTCTACTGACAACTTTTCTGTCGCCAAGCTTACCTCAGCTTTTGTAACTCCGCTAATTTTACTAACTTGTTGCTCAACTTTACCTGTACACGATGCACAATTCATTCCGAGTACAGTGAATTTATGTTTATTCAATTTGAATTCCTCCAACCAACCTACTACCCACCACGATGGGAGATAAATTAATTATACAGGAAATCACTAACTTTTTCAATCATTTTCTGCATCGAAATTAAAGCGAAGCACATCAATTGCTTTCTGAATTAGTTAAACCAAAAAAAACACCATTAAAAAATCCCTCCAGTTTTACTCAGGGATTCCTCTAATTAATAGTGAACAACAACTGGCATCATAACTGGCCAGTGAGTATGAATTAAATTATATAACTCGCGAGCATCCTCTAGTGATAAATTTGTACACCCGTGAGATCCATGAGTGCGATATAGAGTTCCCCCGAATCCATGGACTTGCCAGGTCGCATCATGAAAACCATGTCCAGACCACGTAGTCCTCATCCAATAATCAACAGGAGTTTCATAGATCGGTAAGCCTGTAACAGGATCTGTGGCGCCAATCAAGACTGTTGGCGATAATGTGTCTAAGATAAAATATACTCCTTGTGGCGTTGCACGATTTCCTTGCGGAAGTCCGGTTATAACGGGAGCGTCAAAGATTACCTCTCCTTCTAAAATAAACCACATATGCTGATAAGTTAAATCCACTTGAATAAAAGTTTCGCCCCAATCTTGCTCTTCAAACGACTCCGCACGCTGAAAGAAAATTGGTTCACGACTTATAACATCTCCGTTTCGTACATTTTCAAGCAACTGGGCAAATTCTAAATCACGCGAAATTATCCAGCCGTAATACCCGCCCGTCACCTCAACCTCGCGACCTTCTGGGGTATAAAGCGATCTTGTCGTACCATGTGTATTAACCCTTGGAACGAAATCATTAAACCAGTAAGCAATTTGTCTCTCATCCAAATAAACTTCGAAATCATCACTCATACTTAGCCAATCTGCGATATAATGTCGGTCAAGGACAATCTCATCCCCTACT
>JGI24703J35330_11748175_pt1 | contig 11532 bp, 18 predicted proteins | sample TergutNt197P1_FD_35330 | JGI IMG/M metagenome (IMG submission 35330) | reverse complement strand
ACATGAAAGAAGCCCGCAATTCGTGAAACGGCGAATTTGCGGGCTTTATGTGTCTTGTACGAGAAAGGATTTGAACCCTCGACCTTCTGATCCGTAGAAAAATGCTGTGGGGGAAATTCGTACTCAAGGTGTTGTACTCTCGGTACAAAAAAAAGGGCTTAAAGCCCATGAAAAAATATGGTAAAATAGAAACCTGCAAGCCGTGAGGCGGTTTTCTTGGCTGAATCCTCGAAAGGGGGTGAAGCCTGTGACTGCATTCGAAGTGATTTATCTGCTTCTCATGCTTTTGTTAGTGCTTATTGCCTACAAGTCATATAAAAAAGGAAAATAGCCGCCCGTGGTAAGGTAACGGCTATTTTCGAGCAATCCTTAAAACGATTCTCGGATTCGGTCAAAACCGTCCCCGGCTTGCGCTTTTTTTGCCCACGTCGCGTGGGCTGTTTTTATTATATGCCAAAATTACGAATTTTCAACCATTTTCATGCGTTCATATTCTCGTCATCGCAAAGAGACATTTCCATGTCATTATATAATTTCGGGTTCGTTGAGCATTTTGATTGAAGTTCCGCTGTGTCATTAAGAATTTTTCTGTATTGTTTGTTTCTGTATGCTCCTGCAATATATGCAATAGGCATAACCCACATCCATAAAGGAGCGACTGACTGATTTGATTCCGCTGAAAAAGTGATAAGGAATACGGATGTTACATCAATAGTTAATATGATAACTCCTAAAATAAATAACAAATCAGCTTTAAAAATATTGTTGCGATTTTTAATTCCGAGAACACCTATAGTTAATGCGTAAATGCTGTAAAAAACGACAAATATGGATATGTTGACGGGAGAGGGTTCATAATTCTGTAAACTGTCAGCACTCAAAAAAGACTGGTTTGCAAGGATTGTAATAATTCCTCCTAAAATTGCGAACGGAGTGATAATGATGTAAAAAATGCTGGGTATCAAAAGAAATAAAGTGCCGGGTGTTTTTGGTTTATACATAGCTTACCCCCAAACACGTTTGTCTAGTTCGGCTTCACGTTGTAATTTTTTTAACATTTTTTCTTGTTCACGGTCGCGGATAACTTGAGCCATGGAATTTATACCGCTTTCAGCAGATAAGCCAATCAGCCAATCAGATGAAACATCGAAAAGTTTTGAAAGCATCGCGAGGATTTCAAAGTTCGGTTCGCTTCGTCCGGCTTCATAATTGGCATATGTGGATTGCGCAATTTTAATCGTCTTCGCAACTTCGTGCTGTGTGACGCCATTATATTCGCGTGCTTTTTTTAGACGCGAAGGAAAAACAGCCGCATACATGAAAAATCACATCCTTGCCGAATAAAAAATATTGAGGAAGGCATTAAAAAAAATTTATAAAATAATTATTTTATTATTTACATAATAAATAATTTCGATTATACTACACCCACCTCCCGAAAAAACCTACCAAAAAAAGGGGGTTTCCGGCGCGCCCTCTTGGCGGATATTACTTTCTTCGTATACGGAGCAAAACGCCATTTACAATAACAGCTAGGCAACCTATCCCGGTAAGTTTTGCGGCAACGTAAATATCCGTGAATTCGTAGGCGAATTCAACGAGGATGGAGTAATCCATGAAAAAGGCACCTCCTTTCATTGAGGCGAAAAATGTGTTTGTGGTGAACTGATTTTAACCGAGAGCCAAGAGGCGCGTCAAAATTGAAATTCCTGCAAAGCCCATCCCCCGGTGATTTTCAAGAAGGAGCGAACGAAATGAACAAAAAGGCGAAAGAGTTTTTGGCAGAATTTATAGAAGATTTTGTCGAGCAACTACCCCAAATCGTTTTTATATGTATTGGATTTTTGTCGGGAGGGATTGTAAGTGCGGTTGCGGCGATGTATGGCGTAAGCAACGTGATTTACGAAATGACAGCAGAAAAATTCGAGATGATTCCAATGAATTCAATATCGCTTGTGCTAATAAGAGGATTTTTGCCGATAGGTGCATTTCTGTTACTGGTGAGTATAGTCATTTCACTCTTAAATGCGACCAGGAAAATATATTTTCCGAAAAAGCCCAAAAAAACGGAAGAAATTGAACCCGCCCACCCCTAATCAGTACAAATAAAAAAGCCCGGGGCCGACCGTCCCTTCCCTGCGACCCGGTCCCGGCACTACCTCCGATTTCAAATTTTGACGCGCACCCTCGTTGATGAGGAAAAGGTGTTACTGTTTCCGCTTGCGGCGGAGAGAAGATTTAAGAATGCCCGCCAAGGTACAAGCGGCGATGATGCCGATACCGAGCGAAGTTCCTAAAAATTCGACAATGGAATTAAGGATGGAATCCAAGAAAAACACCTCCTTTCTCTGAAGGTTAGTAAACTTGTGGTGAGATTATTTTAACCTTATCGAGGATGCGCGTCAAAGTTTGAAAACCCATGTACTTCCGTTTGCAAATTTTGCCGCGCGCGGGCGCGGGCGCGATGTGAGTCAAGCGAGAAACCCGTAGCAAAAAAAAAGACGGCTTAGTTTCCTAAAGCCGTCAATGCATTCCAAAAGTGAATATCTTCGTCTTGTGCAGATGCGGGGATTGTCCAGCCCCAATGTTTCGCGTAGACGCCGATGTTGCGGCTTTTGAAGTACTGTTTGTTAACCTTGTGGAAATGCACTACCGCATACTCCACCATGAGTTCGTAATACTCCGTTTTGCCGCAGTTATTAGCGCATCTGTGATAAAGCCAGTTGTGATAGTCCTCACCGGCGATGTCCGAAATCCACATTTCTAAGTCCCAAGTCATAAAAAATACCTCCTTGAAATTTTTGTCCGGGGGCGTTCACCCCGGCACAGTTTCGACAACACAAGGAGGGGGATTTGTCAAAGATGCGCTTGTCGCAAGTGAAAAAAATTTTATTTGCGGCAATAAAAATTTTCAAAAAAGTGGTTTTCTTTTTTTAAAATTTCGCCCAAAAAAAATATTTTTCACGGTCTTTTACAAATCCGCTTTCCCTCCTTGTGTTTCGATACAGTGACGGGGGGAATGAACCCGGGCGGAAATAGCAAGGAGGGATTTTTATGGGTTGGGAGTTGGAAATTGGATTTTTTTGACATCGCCGGTGAGGACTATCACAGCCGGATTTGTCACAGATGCGCTAATAGCTGCGACAAAACGGAGTGTTGCAGACTTATGGCGGTACAGCTCCGCGAGGTTAACAAACAGTATTTCAAAAGCCGCAACATTGGCGTCTACGCGAAACATTGGGGCTGGACAATCCCCGCATCTGCACAAGGCGAAGATTTTCGATTTTGGGATGAGAAGACTTTAGAAAACTAAGCCGTCTTTTTTTTCGCGGAGGGTTTACGGATATGCGGAGCGCGCCCGCGCCCGTCGCGTGCATAAGCCCGAACGGCTTCAAGCCCCCCGGCGAAAAGCGTACAGCGGGAGGCGAGCAAGCAAAAGCCCCCGGCAATATGTCGTTGTGCCGCCGCAAGCGGGAGCGCGCGTAGAGAGATGCACAATATGAAGCAATCGCCGCCCATGCCAGCCCCCGGCGCGACGCGCAAAGCCCCCATCGCAGAATCGCAAAAAATCCGACCCCGACGGAAACGCCCGCGAAAATATGTCGTGGTCCTCGCCGCGCCTTTGACTTTAACCAAAGCCGCCTTACGGGCGGAACGCGATACCGGAGGTGACCCATGCAACGAATTATAAGAAGAACGCTACGCATGATAGGCAACCAAATAATAAGAAGGCACTGGCGCGCAAGCCTGATAGTTTTCGCGATAGTCCTGCTGGTTGCAATAGTGAGCGCGACGCTAAGGTTTTAAAGGTCTTTCGCAAGTGGGGCATTTGGAAGTATCGCCGTTAAGCGTAAATTTGCAGTTGCGGGAGCTAAGACGGCTACACCCAAAGAAAAGCGAACCGTTGCTTGGATTTTGCCTAACAACAAGAACGCCGCCACAACCGGGCTTGCCGCATTTGAGGGAAACGGAAGAAGCAGTTTTTTCAGAATTCATAAAGAAGCCTCCTTGGCAGAAAGGATAGAGAAATGGAAAACAGGAAGATTTTAGCACAGATAGAAACAGAAATAAAAGTCGTAGAGGGCGAAGCAGAAAGGCAATTAAGGACATTGATAGAGATGGCAAGGGAAATGTCATCAACAGGCGAATATATAGAAAAACTCATAAACGAAAAGGGTTATGCCGAGCTGCAAAATTTACCGGAAGGTGACGGTACAGAACAATGGTTTGTAACAAGAGGCGCGGACTTTGAATCAAGGGCAAGTTTTTACGGAATCGAGCGGGTGAAACTCAACAACATGAGAGAGCTTCTAAAAAAAGTGCAAGATTAGCCCCCCGGTAGCCAAGCACTACAAAATAAAAAAATCCCAAAAAGGAAAAGGAGCTGGAAAAGATGCAAGCATTCAAACAAAAGTACCTGTGTCTGTCGGCGCAAACCTACCGAATGGAGACGGAAAGCGGCGAAATCTTGGAAGGAATAACAATCCGGTACATTCCGTCAAACGAATTGACGCCGTGCGAGGACGCGCAAGCGTACGAGCGGGGACAAATCTCTCGCGGCATCAAAGCCGCGAAAATGACGCTGCCGATATCGGCAAAAACCCAGCTGGGATTATTCCCGGCGATATACGACGTAGAAATCGAAATGACTGTTGTGGCGGACAAGCTCCAAGCGCGCGCAAAGTCAATCGAATATTCGAACGAAGTGAAGCTCGTCGAGGTCGAAAAAAATAAAACATAGGGGGCAAAGCTATGGAAAAAGCACTGACGGTAATAAAATTCGGCTTCATGCTGTTGACGGCATTGGTCATAGTCCACAAAACAACCGTTTTTCCATCTCTAAATGCCCGCGCCGCCGAATCCGAATTCGACATCGCCGCAATCCTGCAAGAATCCCGTCACGACTGGGTCACGCCGTCGCGAACGGCACAGCAAAACTACACCTTCGATTTCCCAAGCCAAGCAATGCAATTTTTTTGCACGAACTGCTGGGATAACAGATGCGACGGAACGTGGTGTATACCACAAACCCCGCCGCCGCCGTGCTGGAGATGCGGGGTAGGAGGGTGCGGAGCAATACATTGCTGTGCAATATGCGGAGAATTTCAGTGTCAAAATGATTGCATGGACGCAGACAACCTGCATTTGCTGGCGATGCAAATAGAAAACTTAAGACAAGCACAAATCGAAACAACATACGAAGCAATGAATTCACTAATGTCATCCAGCCTGTGGGGAGTGGGAATATTGGCGTTTATCGCGGGTTTAATGCTGTTGATATCAATAGCAATCATATGGGTGCGCAAGACATGATTGATGTAATAACGGAGGTAGTTGTAACCGGATTTGTTGCGGGTGTAGCATCGGGAACAGTTGTACTATTTGTAAGCTGGCCGCTGTCCGCCGCAATAAATTTAATAAAATCTGTGATGAAAGGAGATGACGAGACATGAAAAAAGCAATGGCATTCGTAGGCACGATGCTTGCCGCAATGACGGCAATGGCAGTAACAGCGTTTGCAGACCCGTCAAGCGGTCTTGACACACTAACCGCATCGCTAACAGGCGAACTAAGCGCAATTCTGCCGCAACTTGCATCCGCCGCCGGCACGGTAATCGGCGCGGTAGCCCCGGTAGCGTTGACAATCGCGGGCATGATTGCAGTGGTATCGATAGTAATATCGGTATTCCGCAGACTGGTAGGACGTTAAAAAGCGCGCCAAGCGCGCGGTGGGTACCGTGGATATGTGTCGGAGGCGGCACGTTCCCTCGAAGCCGGAGGGATTTTCGCGGCCCGTAAAAAATGAGTCGGCGAGTGACACTCGCCGACTCATTACATAGAGCAAAAGGGGAGGGAGAACTGTGAAGGGGAAAATTAAACGTGTTGTGTGTTTGATGGTTGCCGTGTTGATTTTTTTTGTTGCGGTTTTACCTTCCGTAAAAGTACATGCCGTACCAACAGTGGCCGCTCCTGCATTAGGCGTAGGTTTGGATGTCATTATCAATACCCTTGGAGGAGTAGGAGTAACGATTGGTGGAGAAGCCGGACTGGGATGCGGACATGCAAATTGTGCCGGGTGTGTGATAGGAACGTGCCTTGGCGGGCTATTTCCTCCTTTGGCACATCAAGACCCGTTTGCGCAAATGCAACAACGCAGAGATGAAATTAGTGCGGAAACCGCATACCACTTGTTGAATTTAATGGATCAATATTATGGGGACAATCCGCCACCTACACCACCGCCCGGAGGAGGATTGCCGCCGGAAGTTTGGCTTGATGCGGCGTTTGGAACGGGGCTGGTTAGTGCATTATCGCTCCAACTGTACCGAGGCTTGACAGACGTGCCGTTTCTGTCGGTGGAAACAAACGCCGCCGACCTTGAAACCCTACTAACCGAAGCCCGCACCCCATGGCAAAACCTGCGAGCAATGCAAGAAGCCGCCACCGCCGGAGAAAACTATTTTTTCTGCTTCTTCGACCAAACCATGCGCCCGATACCTGCGGAAGCGTTAAGAGCCTTCACCCCCGCACCCGCACCGTCGCATCCGTTATATATTGGGACAATCGGCGGTTTGCCCATAATACAATGGTCAGGCAACAGTCAACAAATGATGGACGCACAAAGACAACATGCGGTAGAAGGAGTGCTGGTAAATGGGCGATTGTATAGCTTTGGGGATTTACAAAATAATGCGGTAGATATATTTGAAGATGGAAACGTAATAGGAACAGTAACGGTACATCAAGACTTATGGAGAGTGCCGACTGGTTTTGTCGGTATATATGACGCTATTTATAGCGTAGTGAATTTATTTTTTATACAGCACGAAATAGCAGGAAGAAGTAGTTGGAGAGATCCCGTCGCTTCAGATATATTTAGAGGGACAAACCAAGAAATAACGCCGCCGATAACAACCACCCCCGACCTAACCATAACAACCACCACCCCAAACATATTAGACAACCCCCTCGACGAAGTAATGGAAGAAATCCGCAGAATAGCAGACGTAAACGAAAACGATGAACCGATTGTAATACAACTCCCCCTGCTCGACCCGCAATTTTTCCCGCAAATCCCCGAACATGAATGGTCTGATTTTCAACGAGAAATTGAGGAATTGCTAATCCGCCCAATTGTAATTTTAAGCCGACCGGAAAGAGAGGCCCTACTTATTCGCCAACCAAATATCCCGCGAATAAATATAAACATACACGAACCGCCACCTCCTCCGCCACCTCCTCCCCCGTTTCCGGAAATAGATTTTAGCGACATACTGGAAATTTTGCGCGGAATTATTGATGTTTTACGATGGATTCCCGACAGAATTCAGCATGATGTTGAAACTAGACTTCTTCCTCCGATACGAGGCATTGAAGATGGCGTAAGGGACATAAACGAGCAAATAAGGGATTTTTTTGACTGGCAACGCGACAGGGATAACAATGACGAGAATGATGACACAGATGACCTCGATGACCAATTGTTGCTTTATCTTCCGGATATGGATGACTACGACTTCCGTTTATCCCTCATAGATTATTTCCCCTTCTCCCTCCCACGCGACTTATATAACGCGATAAGTATTATGCTTGGAAATACTCCTGCGGCACTTGGTGGCGCATCCGTCCAAGAGAGAGCGTTATTTATGCAGTACATTAACAATGAGCCACTAACTGCCGCCGAATTTACCCAAATCGAACCCTTCATAGATGCACATTTTTTAACAAGAAACATTCCCCGCTTTGAAATAAGAGTACCAATGCCGAGCTTTTCAACAGGAGTGGGCGAAATCAATTACACCGAATCGGAAATCGTGATAGAGATTGATTTAGCCGAATATCCGACAATGATAGCGATAATTAACTGGGGAGTGTTCGTTTTTTTTCTGATAGGGCTGATTTTTACAACAACTAAAGTGATTACGTTCTAAAAATTATTTTTAAGGAGCGATTGTATGTCGGTAGCGGCGGCGGGAGCATTGAAAGCAGTAAAACATGTGCTTATTTGGCTACTAACAACGGTTGCCGGAAAAGCCGTTGTTAAAGCATTTGTTCCGATTATTTTACTTGCTCTGTTTTTGATGGGGGTTTATGGATTGGGATTACTGCCCCGAAGTCCATTTTATTATGCAAATGATTGGCTGGTTGGGATGGGGGTTGCTGTACCATACACAAGATATATCGGTGCGTTTGTTCCCGTTGGACCGATATCAGCTATTTTTAGTGCTTGGGTTATGGCCGTTATCAAATTCCATGTCGCGAAATTTTATTTACGAAAGGGTGGAATTATAAAATGATAACAATGTTTACAGGCGCGCCCGGCAACGGCAAATCGGCGCACATGGCGGTGATGATAAAAAACGCGCTCCGCCAAGGTCAAAACGTAATATGCACCATCCCGATTAACACCGACTACATCTCCAAAGGCGGCAAGCTGGAAATCGGAAACTGCATCCACGTCCCGATTGAAGATTTAACGCCGGAATATTTTTATGAATACATGGTCAACAACCACACCAAGCCCGGTAAAGACGGGGAAATTCAAACGCTTGTTTTCATGGACGAATGCCAAATCATTTTCAATTCTCGCGAATGGAACAAGCCCGGTCGAAAGGACTGGATGTTGTTTTTCCAAGCGCACCGACACATTGGCTTCAAACTGTACCTAATCACCCAAAGCGACACCTTCATCGACAAGCAAATCCGCACCCTCGTCCAAGACGAAGTGCGGCATCGCAAAATTTCAAATTTATTATGGGTTTTTGACATCCTGCCGATACCAATTTTCATACAACGAACCGAATCATATCAAACCGTTAAAAAAGAAAAGCTCTATTCGGATTTCCAAATCGGCTGGTCCGGCATCTTTAAAATTTACGACAGCTACACACTCTACGATGAGTTTTTTGAAAAATACAAGCATTTAAAAGCCGTTCAATAATTAAAATATGAACGGAAATAAAACATGTTCGAATCGGTGCGCGAGGAACGAGCGCGGCGATTCGAACATGTTGAAGTCCCGGAGAAAATTTTAAAAACCGGGAAGGGGGCAACCGTGTACAACCGCCCCACGGATTTTTAACAAAAAACGGCTTCCAACCCGCATAATCATTACATTTTTACTCAAAATATTTTGTCCTCAAACAGGCATTTGAGGACAAAATCAAAAAATTTGCATTCAAACCGCCATTTGAACACAAAAAAAACTAGGAGTGACAATATGTCGATGCGCATTGAAGTGAAAAGAAGCGAATTTTTCAAGGAATTATCAGAAGAAAAGCAAAAAGAATATTTTTCGTTAACGCAAAAGAAAATCCTACCGAACATCGACAATATTTACTATTCCATTTTCATAGCCGGGGACGGAACAGACGAAATCACCGTTGATAAAGTACAACCACTAATCGACGGCTTGCACGACGCCAAGCAACTCGCCAACCAAACCCATGAAGAAGTGGACTTTTCGCACGGTTTAATGCTCACGCTGAAAAGCTATAAATTTTACGCATATTGCCTAACACAAACCGACCTTTACGATATTTTTTTATGCTACACCCTGCCGAATTTCGACACCCCGCGAATCGTCGTACAGCTCCGCGCTCTCGGCCTGTGGACGCGAGGCGTCGATAATATTTTGCTCGAATCATATTTAAAGGTCGAGGAGCTTCTCGCCGCCTACGCTTTGAAAATCGAAAAATGCCGCGAAAGTCGCATAGATTACTGCTATCACATCAACGGCATCACCAACCCCGACAAACTTTTTCACGAGGTCGGCGGCAAAATGAAAAATCTGCATACAAATTTAAAAGATTTTCATTTACATGGCGATATCGAACACACCGAAGACGGCATAATCGTTCACAAAGATTACATTTGCATGGGAAACAAAAAATCGAAAAACGTCCGCGCGCGCGTTTACGACAAGGTTAAGGAAGTAATCGAAATGGGCTATAAATCATTTTTCTTTGAGCTGTGGCACGAAAAAGGGCTGATTTCTTTTTTTGACAAATGGTGTATGGAATATGCTTTTCTGCACAAAAACGTCGATTACCTTGCCCCGGCGCGGCTTGCGTTTTACGTCGAGTTCGGTGAGGATGCGGAGCGTCGCGAAGTTTACGAAAAGGCGTTATCAAATCCAAATAAAAGTTTAGCCGATTTAAAACGCCTCGCCGACGGCTTCATGCCGCTAACAACACCCGTGTTAAACATCGAATACGAAACCAAACGCAAATTTTACTACTACTCCGACGAATTTATTGATACATGCAAAATCGACTGGACGCGCGACGGCATCCCCGAAAATTTGAAACGGCTTTATCGAATTTTAGACAATAAAGTCCTGTACCTCGACTATTTAACGAAACGCACACTGTCATTTTATAGCGGAAAAGACGTAAACGGCGAGCCGAATTATTTAGCGTGGTGGGAACGTTTACGAAAAGTGAAGCTCGACGGCATAAAAACCGACGAAAAACTCCTGCGCGATTACACATTTCATATGGACAAAAAAGCCGTGCAAAAACGAGCGATTGCCGCCGTGGCTTCCTCGGCGGTGTACGAGGATAATGTCGAAACCGATTTTATTGAGGATTTATCTGATTTCCTCGCTGATATAACCGACAATCAGGCGAAGGAAATGAACGTCCATTTCACCGACGAAAACGGTAAAACAATCGAAAATGTTTCGGGCGGCTTGCTCGGGAGGTACGATACGATTAAGCAGAAAAAGGAACGGCTCTTAAAAAATCGGAAAAAACGGAGGGGTCAAAATGAAAAAATATAATTTGAAACATTGTCCTTTATGTGGCAACGAGGTGGATTTAAAAGAAAGGGGCACAGGCGGTTGGGGGTCATTTTTTTCAATTGAGTGTATTACTTGTGGCGTCCGCCTGACAGGTAAAAATGGTGCCGACGCAAAAATAATTATTGACCATTGGAACACTCGAGCTCAAACCTTAGACGATTGCATAAACGCTCAAAAATTAATTAATGAACAAGGCGAAATATCGAGCGTTCATAAATTAAAAAATGAACGTGGTGCGGGACGCAAGCCGAAATTGAGCAAAAAAACAATCGACGAAATAATTTACATGCGTTCAATGCATTGGTCTTATAGAGGAATAGCAGAAACTATGAAGGTTTCCGTAGGCACTGTTCATAAAATAATTTCTGAACATAAAAAAGCGGTGTAGCCTATGACACTGCAAACCGCCCTTGATTCCTTCCTCCTCGACCAACGCCTTCGCGGAAACACGGAAAAAACAATCCGGGGATATCAAGGCTTTATAAGCCAGTTTGTCGCATGGCTTGCGGAAAAAAATATAACCCGCGCTGCCGACCTTACACTAAAACACGTCCAAGCCTATCAACTCCACATAGACAGCCGACGGTGCGAGAATAAAAACCAAAAACTAACCCGGCGCACGGTGCGGACTTACATGCGCAACGTTCGGATATTTCTTTCGTATTGCTACGCCGAGGGCTATGTAATAGAGCCGATTCACGCGAAATTAAAGTTGCCCAAAGCCGAAA
>JGI24703J35330_11748176_pt1 | contig 11556 bp, 13 predicted proteins | sample TergutNt197P1_FD_35330 | JGI IMG/M metagenome (IMG submission 35330) | reverse complement strand
TAGTGCGTGTTTAATTTTGTTGTATTGTTCTTCATTTATCTCCATATGGTCATTATAATCTATTTTCTCAACTTTTGATAGTGGCTACACGCCCTAGGGTCTGAAAATGCCCTGTATCAACTTTAACAACGTAGCCTTGACCTACTTGTACGTGTGACCTTCCCCAACGTGTTAAATCCTTCATTATTACAACGGCAATTTTACCCTGTTCAATATCATCTATCATGCCTTGGTAGCCGTTGCGGTCAAAAAATCTTCCACTTACATCATCATCTGTATAATGCTTGATGTTGGTAAATCCGTTTTGCTTGGCGTAGTCCTCTAACTGTGCTTTTTGGTGCTTGATGGAATTGCTTTCGTCTTTGCCTTGCCGTTCATCACCGACTGATAGTCGTTCGTAAAGTGCGGTAATTTTTAGGTGCTTGTTTGTGTTTGTAGATTTCATAAAATCCTCCGTTTCTGTTGCAGTAGTCTGTGGCACGTATGGAGATTATTCACACTATCGGAGGTTATAAATCACTTCTGTGAATAAGGTGTTTTCAATTTCAGCTTGCGAGTAGCCAAACCTTTTACCTTTTTCAAAACGGTTATTTGCTATCTCGTCTATGGTGTGTAACCACTCATCTAATTTTGATAAAGCTAACAAGCTGTTATAAAAATTTGGGTGGTGGGTTTGTAAAAATGATTGGTGGAGTTTGGCGTATCTGCCTAGTGGGTTTTTACGGTTGCGGTGATGGTCTAGGTAGATTATGTTGTTGGCTCTGTTGGTGCAGTTGTACTTCATAAGGACTTGCCCCCCCCTTTCGGCTTAGTTTTAACCTCTGTCCGTGAAATTCCGTATGTGCCACAAACGGTGCAATCATCACGTTTTTTTGACATTGATTAAAAATGTCCTTATAACAATACACCACCAGCGGCAATAGCTATTTTACAAGGGGTTGAGAGGTTCAAGCCAAAACATCTTCTGCTTGCGTCCCTCACCTCACCCTAAAGCCCACACCCAGATTCTGTGCGATGTTTTGGCAGTTAACTATGCGGTGTTTTTCGATTACGCCTACGACGGTGAGGGTCACGCTTGCGTATTTTTTTGCATCGCGGGCAAAGTTTAGCATTTCGTCATAAGCGATTTTGCCAAATTTCGGACGAGTTACGCGGAGATATTCTTCTTGGGTATCAGCGTTTAGGCTGATGGAGACGATATCTACCGCGCCCTGCAAGCGCGATACATCAAAGTCGGAGATGAGCCGCGCCAGTCCGTTTGTGTTGAGTCGCACGGTCTTTCCGCTTTTTTTAAAAAACTGCGCCAGCGTGATTACATCATCTGCCCGCTCCATTGGCTCGCCATAGCCACAAAAAACGACCTCTTCGAGTTCTTGCAAATCGGAGCGGGCGATATAGGCAGACTCTACTTCTGATACGGTCGGCTCGCGCTCCAGCCATAGGGATTCTCCTGCGTTCATGCCATCGGATAAATTTCGTATACAAAAAACGCAGTCACAAGGACATGCGTTTGTAATGTTTACGAATAAGCTGTTTTTGATTCTATACAGAATGTTCATCATTTGTCTCTCCGCCTTGCGGTGTTTCCCAGCTACGTGCGGTGTTATATGCTTCGCGCACGGCGTTTTGGTGGTCGCGTACATGCTGTGCCGCCGGGCGATGCGTAGTGGAGCCGAGGAAATGCAAGCATACATGACCGTTCATGTTGTTGCCGCTGCGTGTGGAGCCTGCGTGTGGCATTCCGTTAACAGAAGCGGCAAGGGTGCGGCCATTTATAAGCACAAGCACAGGGCGTGGTGTCCATGTCCAGCTTCCAAAAGCTTGACGCTTTGTTGCTGTGTCCTCTGCTGTGATAGGCTCGATGTCTGCATGGTTGCCGTTTGAGAAAGAAGCGGCTTGCCAAGAAAGACCTGTACGAACATCAACGAGTGTAAAAATCGTACCGCGTGTCAACACTTCGCGAGCTTCGCTCCAGTGCAAAAGCTCTACAGTGCCATGGGCGAGTGCGCCGTCAGACACCTCACGCAAATGCGCCGCATACATAAATCCAACTGTTCCATTGTAATCTACCTTATACCATTCACCATCATTAAAGTCCAAAACCTCTACACGGCGACCTGCGGGGAGCAGGGCTATACGTTCGCTGCTTGTCGTGGGCTCGGGGCGTAGGTTGAGCCTTGCCGTTGTCATAAAAATAGCGGGGTCGCTTTCGTCCGGGATGTAAATCACATACTCCGATGACATCATAAAAACATCGCTTGCGTATACTGTAGGTGCGAGTAAAACCGCAAATAAAATACCAAGTAAAAACGCTTTCATAAAAAAATATCCCTCCAAAATTTTTCTTCCGAGGGGTATTTTAATACTTTGTTAATAATTTGTCAACATTTTTTCACATGCTGCGTTTTTTTATTAATAATACCGCGCCGCCGATGATGCCCGCAACCAGTAATACAGGGACAATAAGCCCTGCGCGGAGAGTGCTGGTAATTTCTTCCGAGGGGACAGGGGTGGGGGCAGGGGTGGGCGTTGGCGTGGGAGCAGGGGTTGGACTTGGAGTAGGATTTGGAGTCGGGAGTGGAATCGGCTCGGCGATGTATTCTTCTATTATTGGCTCAAGAGGGTAGCGGTCGGCTGTGACGGTGACTTCATCACCACTTGCACGGATTGTGAAAATACGCATACCGTAGCCGCGAGCATTCTCGGCGGCAATGGTAAACGAATAATCGCCGCTTGTTTCGAAATTACCCATGATAACACCCGTGGTGGGGATTAGCTCCAAACCGGGGGGCAGTTGGCCACTTTCTACACGCCACAAAACGGGTGCAAAGTTATTTTGTGTAACGGATAACTGTATGGCAAAACGCTCGGGATGCTCTCCCAAGAGATAGTCGGGATTTACAAAAGGCACGGAGATATTAGCAGTCCTATCCTCTGCAGCTTCGATTACCGCATGGAAGGCGGGTTTTGCTTGGCGGTTCAAATCGAAGAGGGCAGGATGCTGGCTATGTGGCCAACGTCGCCACGCGCCCTGCTGTGCGGGCAAATCCTGCCAGATAAAAAACGTGACCCGCTCGATATAGTCGGCAAAATTTAGATACATATTAAATAGTTGAGAATATCTTGTGGCTTGTTCCACAAAAAGCTCGGGCAAGGCATCATCGGTGGGGACTATGCCGCCGCCTTCGAGATATACGTTTAGCTCGGTGATGCTAATACGTGCGCCTGTTGCAATAAAACGCTCGATTGCGTCGCGCACTACACGCATATTGCCCGGCCAGTTGCGCAGATTGTAATGCGATTGCATTCCTATTCCTTCTATTAAAAGGCGACCGTCGTATAGTGGGTCGTCGCGCCAGCGTTCGTTTATTTGCTCTACCATCTGTGCGATGGCCTCGCGTTTGTTACGCTCAAATTCGTTATAATCATTGTAGTACAAGACTGCAAAAGGGTCATAAATGCGAGCAAAGCGGAATGCGTAATATACATAGTCAGAGCCGCATTCATCTCCTACTGCACCGTTTGCGAAAGCGTCATACCAACGGGTGCGAGTAAGGTTGTCATCCTCAAGGCCATGTCCTGTACGGCGCATATTTTGTCGCCAGTCCATGTTCATCGGCCATGACGCGGCATAGATGGCCTCGTTTACCACATCATATGCAAAAATCCGACCGCTGTATCGCTCCGCCACCGTCCTGATAAAGCGATGCATGTTTTCTATGGCCTCTGCGCGGGTGAGCGGCTCTATTGTGCCGGGGACTGTAGTAAGCCATGCCCGAGACTGCGTATGCCACACCAATGTATGCCATACCATCGCCATGTCGTTTTCTTCTGCAAAGTCTACGATATAGTCGGCCGTTTCCCAGTTCCAATCCCATGCATTTGGGGCGGCACCAAGGACAGCATCTACCTTATGAAGGTTTGACGCTGTGATGGTATTGTAGTGGTGGATATATTTGTCCACCGTCGTGGGGTCTCCCATCTGCCCGCGATTGCTCCATATATTGCCGAATAGGAAATACTCGTTAAATGTCTCTGCAAGGGACGGCAAAGTCAAATCCCAGTCGGTTTCTTGGGCAAACACGGTGTGGGGCATAAGTAAGAAAATCAAAATTATGGTGCAAATTTTTTTAAACATAAAAAATCACCTCACACGCATTGTAAGTTGCATGTGAGGTGATGTCAATTGTCGCATATGGTTGTTAGTGTCCATTTTTTTGCTTGCGGATAAATACTTTTTATTCCTTCAATCGCCTGTGTGCTATATCCATTGCCTTGATAGGCGGGCAAAATAAATAAAGACGATAACTTATATCCATTGTCGGCAAGCATGACCACCCTCGCGTAACCTATGCATTCTTTATTGAGCTGAATGCGGTAGTGATGGGTTTTTGCATTCAAAAACCTAGCTCTAAACTGCTCTACGGTCTCCGTCTCGGGATTTATGTCATGGTCTTGGTATTTTCCCGGTAATGAAGAAAAGGCGGTGACTTGCATTTTGTGGAGCTTTTCGCTTTCAAGCATTACGGCTTTTTCTATAGTTATCATGATGTTTTCTCCTTCATTTCATTGGCCTGTGCCTTCATCTCGCGTGCGGCTTCGAGTGTCGCGGCAGTAATCGTCGCACCACCTGTCAGGCGTGCGAGTTCGTTTATCATTTCTTCTTGGGGTAGGGGCATTACATTTGTGACGGTGCGTTCGTTTCGCGCTGTTTTTTCTATGAGAAAATGAGTATCCGCCATAGCCGCGATTTGTGGAAGATGAGTGATACATAAAATTTGCCGCGTGCGACTCACACTCATGAGTTTTTCTGCAACCTGCTGTGCCGTGCGACCTGATACGCCCGTATCCACCTCATCAAAAATTACTGTAGAAATCCTGTCCGTCATTATTGTCTTGATTGCAAGCATAATACGAGACATTTCGCCGCCGGAAGCGGTTTTGCGCAGTGGTTTTGCGGGTTCGCCAGGGTTTGGGCTAATCATAAACTCTGCCTCGCAGTTGCCCTGTGGACTAAAAGAAGTTTTGCGTCTTATTTCTATAAAAAATTTTGCATTTTGCATACCCAGGTCGCGCAGATTTTCTGTAATCGAGTCAGAGATTTTTGCGGCTCCATGCGTGCGTCGGGCGTTCATTTCGTCGCAGAGGGAGGTTATTTCCTTAGAAATCCCTTTTAGCGTATGCTTTAGCCGACGTATTTCTTCTTCGCTGTTTTCCAAGCCTTCCAAATTTGCTGCCAGCTCATCGCGTTTTTTTAAAACAGACTCAAAGGAGCCGCCGTACTTTTTTTTCAGTTTATAGATTGTGTCCAGTCTTGTTTCGATTTTTTCCAGTTCGTGAGGGTCTGCGTCGAGTTCGTCAAGATAGTCCTTGTAGTCCTGCGAGATTTCGGATAACTGCGCTTGTATGTCTACCAATGACAGATGCAAGCTCTCCTGCGAAGGGTCGTGACGTGCAATCTCTGCGGAATGGGATAACGCCTTTGCCGTCTGGTCCACGGCGTTTTGTTGCCCGGGCGCGACAAAACCACATAACAGGCTCACCACGGAAGAGGTGTTTTTGCTTAGTTTTTCCAACCCGCTAAGACGGTTGCGCTTGGCAGTCAATATATCCTCTTCGCCGTCTTTCAGAGCCGCGCTCTCTATTTCTTCCAGCTGAAATTTCCAGATTTCGATTTGTTCTTCTCTTTGATTGCCGCTTCCTGCCAACGCCTTCAGAGCCTTGTTTGTTTCCTTGTATTTTACAAGCAAACCCTCCAGCGCGGTCTTTTGTTCCGCCAGCTCATCCCCGCAAAACTGATCCAGCATCTGCAACTGCTTGGTCGGGTCAAGTAGATGTTGATGCTCATGTTGGCCGTGGAGTTCGATTAAAAACTCTGCAGCCTGTTTGAGTATACCTACGGTGACTGTGCGTCCGTTTATTTTACAAGAAGATTTGCCTGTGTCTGTCTGCATGGTGCGGGCGAGCATCACCTGGCCCTCTTCCGGCTCCAACCCCAGCGAAAAAAGCCCCTCTTTTACAAAATCGTAAAATGGGGCTGCTATATCCATGACACCCTCTACGGATGCAAAATCGGCACCGGCACGGATTAAATCACGAGAGGTACGCCCGCCCAACAAAAAGTTAATCGAGTCCACCACTATGGATTTGCCCGCGCCTGTTTCGCCTGAGAGTACATTTAATCCCGCCGCAAAGTTTACCTCTGCCTCTTCGATGAGGGCGACATTTTTTATACGCAGATTAGTAAACATTTAGCTTCTCCGATAAAGCCGCAGCGGCAGCTTTTGTTTTTACAACACAAATAATCACGTCATCGCCTGCCACCGAGCCAAGGATTTCCGGGAATTTCATAGAATCAAGCGCGGCGGCTACGGCCATTGCCATGCCACTCAATGTACGAAGTACCATCATATTGCCCGCATAGTCTATGGAAACAAGCCCATCCCGAAAGACTCGTTTTAGCGGTGAGACCTCCGTACCTTCGGGTACAATATATTTTTGTCCCTTGCGGGTGTTTTTTTTCAAAAGCCCAAGCTCACGTATATCACGGCTCACCGTAGCCTGGGCAACACTAAAGCCCTTGTGTTTCAGTACGAGGGTCAGCTCTTCTTGTGTATATATGTCCTGCTTGCGCAAGAGCTCAAGTATGGCCTTTTGGCGTTCTTGCTTCATAGCAATTTCTTCTTTCTTAGTGTTGCATAAAAATTTGTTTGGGTCGTTTTTAAAATCGTGGCACGATGCATTGATGTTTTTACAAAGATGCTTTCTCCCGAAAGTACATTGCCTTTTCTATGCCCGTCTATACGCACGACAGAGCTTTGTTTTGCAACAACGCGCACCGTGTCGTTTGTACCGACGACCAGTGGCCTTGCACTTAGCGAATGCGGGCAAACAGGTGTGATGGCGACCATCTGCCCGCCGGGTGCCAGTATGGGGCCGCCCGCCGCCAGACTGTAGGCCGTAGAGCCTGTAGGTGTACTTACAATAATAGCGTCTGCCCTCATCGTGACCATGTATTGCTCATTGACATAAATCGAGTATTCGCCGAGCCTACCCGGATTACCTATACACGCTTCGTTTAGCGAAAGCCTCTGCGGCAGTGGAATGATTTCGTCTGTACCAAACTCCGACTCCAGCATAATACGCTTTTCGTTAATATGCTTACCTGCGAGTACATTGGATAGGGCGGTCAAACCGTTTGACCTGTCAACATCCGTCAAAAACCCCAGATTGCCCAAATTAATCCCTATCATAGGTGTATCATAAATCGCGGCATAATGCGCCACACGCAACATAGTCCCATCGCCGCCGAGTACCACACAAAACAGTGAGCGGATTTGTTCGCAGGGCTGTATTATTTCTGATTCGTATCCTCTGCCATGCAAAAATTGCTTTACCTCATTTGCATAGGAGAGACCCCGGTCACGCTTTTCGTTTGCTATTATTTTAATGCTCTGCATATTTAGAATCTACTTATTGCACGCATGTTTACATCTCTGTCAGCTTGGTCTACCCATTCGTTTGTCAGGTCAAAAAAAGCCTCGGCACGTTCCTCCATGAGGAAGTTTTCGCGCATTATCTCTGTCATGATTGCGACATTTGCTTCGTCTACAATACGGTCATATACCTTTACGATAAAATACATGCCTTCTACTTCGAATATATCGGAAATATCACCGGCTTGTTGCGTCTGGAAGATATTGTCCAGCTCCGGGCTTATCCAAGCGTCATAGGTTTCGGCAAATTCCATTATGCTGACCGTCTCTGCTCCTGCAAAGTCGTCAAACTCCGCACCCTGCTCCAACTCATGACTTATGTCATCCATCTCAAACCAATCGGCAGAGGCGACATATTTTATCTGTATCTCCGTTGAATTGAGCCTAATGCCTTCGATAGATTCTGCCATAAAGGCTTGGTATGCTTCTTCATCAGGGATAAAATCCGACATATAAATATCCGACAATCGCTCAAACACCTGCGACCATGCTGACAACAACTCTGCAACGCGACGTTCTGAAATAAAGTTTATACCGCCGGGTACCATCTGAGCCTGCATAGCACGGAACTCTGCGGCTTGCTCCATTAGCTCTGCCAGTTCTTCATTGGTTGCACCCACGCCATGCATCTCTGCACGCTCTAAAATCAGCAAAGTCTGTGTGAGGTCGCCCAATGCGTTTTCTTGTGCAAGCTCACCCGGGGGGATTTGCTGCATCACATGAAAGAATCGGAAATCCGTGGTAGCTATACGTTCGCCATTTAATGTCATGATGGTACGGCGGTTTACTATATCCCATACAGCATAGCCCAGTGCCGCCACCACCAATATCATCATACAGGTGAGTATGCCCGTAAACACCAATCGTTTTTGTCTTTTTGCCCGTTCGATTTCTAAGTTACGCTTTTTTCTGCTTTCCATTTGTGGTAGCCTCCAGTATTTTTTTAACTATGCTAATCGCGTCCATATGGTGCCGCGTAAATAGTTCTTCTCTTGTTCCCGTTTGCGGGAAAATGTCGGGGAATGCAAAAGTATGAGTAGATTTTAGCCTTTCGCCAAAGCCTCCGATTTTTATTCCGTCTTCTATTGTAAATACATAATCGTATTTTTCAAGCTTTTTCATCAAATGTTCACAGATTGGTTTCAAAATCCCTGCATTAAAGAGTGCGGGTGCATGTCCCTTTTCTTCTAAGATGTCGGCTACTGCCCTTGCAGTAGGCAACATTGCACCTACGGACACAATCGCGATTTTTTTGCCGTATTGGAAATTTATATTGTTATGCAAACTCGGGTTTAGCGGAATATCCTCGGGTGCATCGTCTTTCGGATAGCGTATTGCCACAGGTGCGTTTAGCGAAAATGCATAGTCCAGCATTTCTGTCAGCTCTTTACCTGTAGAAGGCGCGAGGATTGTCATATTTGGAATATGTGAAAGGAATGCTATGTCATAAATCCCCTGATGTGTTTCGCCATCGCCCGCTACTGCGCCCGCATGGTCTATCGCAAACACAACAGGCAAATTTTGAACCGCCACATCGTGGACAATCTGGTCGTATGCCCTCTGCAAAAACGATGAATAGACTGCCACCACAGGTTTTAGCCCACCTGCCGCAAGTCCCGCCGCAAAAGTAACAGCATGTCCCTCCGCAATACCGACATCATAAAACCGCTTTGGGAAACGCTCTTTAAATCTGGAAAGCCCAACACCGTCAGCCATAGCGGCGGTGACAGCGACGACTTTTTCATCTCGCGATGCCTTACGGAGCAATGCCTTTGCAAAGACATCCGTGTAGCTCGGGCTACCTGTCGCTGAAATCGGCTCTCCCGTATTTATATCAAATTTTCCTACACCATGATAACTGCGCGGCGACTGCTCCGCGATGTCGTAGCCCTTGCCCTTTGTGGTCATAGTATGCAACAGGACGGGGCCTTTTACGTTTTTTATCTGACGCAGGGTTTTTAGCAATGCGGGTATGTCGTGGCCATCTATGGGGCCGATGTATTTGAAGCCCATTTCTTCGAATAAAACCCCCGGCAAGATGGCGTATTTTAGCCTGTCTCGCACCGCTTCTATACCGCTAAAGAGTGGTGCGCCGATGACGGGCAGTTTTTTTAGTGCGGAGCGCATATCTTCTTTTGCACCCAAATATGCCTGAGTGGTGCGTAGTGTATTTAAATGTCGCGCAACCGCACCCACATTTTTGCTTATACTCATCTGGTTGTCGTTTAATATGACAAGCAAATCCGTTTTTGCACGGCCTGCATTGTTAAGTCCCTCGTAGGCAAGCCCACCCGTAATCGAACCATCGCCTATGACTGCGGCTACCTTATGAATGAGTCCAAGAGCGTCCCGTGCAGTCGCAAGCCCCAATGCAGCCGAAATCGCCGTGGAGCTATGCCCGGTCCCAAATGCGTCATGCGGGCTTTCTGTAGGTTTTGGGAAGCCGCTTAATCCATTCTGTTTTCGGAGATTTGCAAACTCTGCTTTGCGTCCTGTGAGTATTTTATGTACATAGGCCTGATGCCCCACATCCCACACTATCTTGTCCTGCGGAGTTTGAAAAATAGCGTGTAACGCCAAAGTAAGCTCCACCACGCCGAGATTGGATGCCAGATGCCCACCTGTAGCAGATATGCTGTGGATTAAAAATTCGCGGATTTCGTCTGCAAGAGATTGCAGTTGTGATGCAGATAGTTTTTTTAAGGATTTTGTACTGCGCAGTTTTTCCAAAGTCATTTTATGTTTCTCCTTATGGGAACAGTCTATATGCCGCCAAAGCCACGACAATCCCTAATACAGCACCCGCAAAAACCTCCAGCGGGCTATGGCCGAGTAGTTCTTTTAATTTATTATCCAGAGTTATGCCTTGCTTTTCCAGTCTGGAAAACAGGAAGTTAATCGCCTCTGCCTGTTTGCCCGCGGCGCGCCTTATACCCGCCGCATCATGCATGACTACAAGAGCGAGTGCAGTACTTACTGCAAAAAGCGGCGTATCAAAGCCTTCGTATATACCGATGCTAATCATCACCGATACTACCAAAGCACTATGTGAGCTAGGCATACCGCCTGTGCTGGTGAGCATTGCGGATTTCCATGATTTTGTGCGCCAGTAGTCGAAAAACACCTTTAGCACCTGAGCGATGACCAACGCCGCCACACCCGTAACCAGATGCCTGTTTGTAATAATATCCACTCTATCTACCCGCCGCAAACGGCTCCGAGCTAAACCCATCGGCCTCTCTCTGCAACACAAGCACCTCTTCTTCGAAAACGCGCAATACATCGCCACATTCTTTTGCAAGGGCTATGCCGTCTTTGTAGAGAGCCAAAGATTTTTCCAGAGGAGTGTCAGCGTTTTCTACTTGCTCTACGATTTCTTCGAGCTTTTGCAGTTTTTGTTCAAATGATATTTTCTTTTTTGCCGGCATATTCTATTTCCTTTATCTCTGCGTTGGCCTTGCCATCCGCCCATGTTATTTCTATATCTTGCCCTATAGTCAGGTCTTTTACGCTTGTTATTTTTGTGAGTGCAAAACCACGCTTAAAAATCGTGTACGGAGATACCTTCTCCAGCATGATTTCCAGATTTGTCAGCTTTGTGCCAACGTTTCCGATGTGGTAATCCATAGCGCGTGAGAGAGACGCAAGTCGGGTCTTTATGTCGGTGCGACGTGTTTGGACAGAAACGATACCTACATGGGAGAGGTCACGACGCAACTCGTCGATATATGCAAATGTCGCCGCAAGGTCGAATGCGGCAAGGTGAGCCGCCGCTGTAGGCGTAGGGGCGCGCAGGTCGGCAACAAAGTCAACAATCGTAAAATCCGTCTCATGGCCTACGGCTGATATAATGGGGATTTTTGACTCACTGACAGCACGCGCCAGTGCTTCGTCATTAAATGCCCACAAATCTTCGAGTGAGCCTCCGCCTCTTCCGAGGATTATGACATCGGCTTGGGCATGTTCATTTACTTCTGTGATGGCTCGTATGAGGTCGGGTGCGGCGGCTTCGCCTTGGACAATGGCGGGAGAAATCAAGATTTTGATAGAAGGGTTACGC
>JGI24703J35330_11748177_pt1 | contig 11568 bp, 10 predicted proteins | sample TergutNt197P1_FD_35330 | JGI IMG/M metagenome (IMG submission 35330) | reverse complement strand
CCATAAAACTTGTTCCTTTTGATAAACCTTTTGCCATTTCTTTCATAATATGGGTTAATCCAGAGGTTTTCCAATCGCCTTCGCCAGCGTAACCATATCCTTTTGACATTAAATCTTGACTTGCAAGCCCTGGAAGTTGCTTTAGTCCATGTAAATCTTCAAATGTATTACTGTAAGCTCCCGCATTTTGGGCTTCAAGGATTTTTTCCATACCAAGTTGCATATGAGCTTGATGGCGAATTTGCTCAAGTCTATCAGTGGCGAATTCATATTTTTCCTTGTATACTTCAACCAATGCGTCAATGTCTGCATCTGTAAAATCTTTCATGGCTGCCACCAAATCTCCAACTGGATGGGTGTTAATAGACCATCCTAATTTGATTTCTGCTTCTACTTTGTCTCCTTCTGTAACGGCAACTTGGCGCATGTTATCTCCGAAGCGAACGATGTTTAAGTTTTTACTGACACTTACACCTACGGCACTTCTCATCCAATCTCCAATTTTTTGCCTAACATCTTCGTTTTCCCAATAGCCTACAACTACTTTTCTTGGTTTTCTTAACCGAGATCCGATAAATCCGTGTTCACGATCACCATGTGCTGCTTGGTTAAGGTTCATAAAGTCCATATCAATGTCGGCAACTGGAATGTTTCTATTAAATTGAGTGTGGAAATGACACCACGGTTTATTTAAAATATTTAACCCTGCAATCCACATTTTTGATGGTGAAAACGTATGACACCACGTTATGACTCCAGCACAATTTGAATCAAAATTAGCCTCTTCCATAACTTTTTTAATTTCAGACGGTGTTGTAACTAATTTTTTAAACACTAGTGCTGCTGGTAATTTTGAATCTTTTGCTAGTGATTCCACCATGATTTTTGAGTTTTCCTCAACTTGCTTTAATGTTTCCTCACCGTATAAATGTTGACTTCCCGTGATAAACCAAAATTCATATTTTTTTAATGCTTCCATTTTTTCTTCTCTCCTATTCGTGATTAAGATACTTAATTGCTGCAAGTTCGATTGGTAATCCAAGTTCGTAATTCCTCGCAAATTTATTAAATCCAGCAACCTCAGACCAAACAGGTGCTTTTTCAATTATTGCTTCATTTATAAATACAGTATCTTCTAAATAATCTTTAAGCTCTATACCATTTTTTGCATGGGTTAAATAATCTGCTAAAAGTGCAATTCCCCATGCTCCACCTTCGCTAGCCGATGACATTACTGAAACTGGTGTATTAATACTTGAAGCTAATATTTGTTGTGCTACCCCTTCGGTTTTAAAAATTCCACCGTGAGCAAATATTTTTTCAAGTTTCACCTGCTCTTTTTGGGTTAAAGTTTTCATACCAATATGAAGTGCACCAAATGCTGTGTATAACTGGACTCTTATTAAATTGGCTAAATTGAACCTACTTTGAGGAGTTCTAACTAAAAGAGGTCTTCCCTCTGGGACTTTAGTAATATTTTCTCCAGATAAATATCCGTAAGACAGCAATCCACCAGCATCAGTATCCCCAGTTGATGCTTGATTAAATAATACTTTAAACAATTCATCAACAGGCATCTGTATGCCGCTCGCATCAAGGAACTCTTTAAAAATTCCAACCCATGCATTAATTTCGGAAGAACAGTTATTAGCATGAACCATTGCAACCGCATCTCCACATGGAGTCGTTACCATATCAATTTCTGGATACACCTGTTTTAATTCATTTTCTAAGACAACCATCGCAAATACAGATGTTCCAGCGGAAATATTTCCGGTTTTAGATCTCACGCTATTTGTTGCAACCATACCTGTTCCAGCGTCACCTTCTGGCGGGCAAAACAATGAACCAGCTAATAAATCCCCGTCTGGATCAATTAATAATGCGCCAGCTTCTGTTAAAACCCCAGCAACCTCACCTGCGTGTAAAACTGAAGGCAAGATATCTTTTAATTTCCAAGGCAGATTTTTACATTCTTCTAAATTATTAAAGATCTCCAGTTTTGACTCGTTATAACTTTTCGTGTTCGGATCAATCGGAAACATCCCTGATGCATCACCAACACCAATAACCTTTTTATCAGTCATCAACCAATGAACATATCCCGCAAGAGTTGTAATATAGGAAATGTCTGTAACATGATCCTCATCATTTAGAATTGCTTGATACAAATGTGCAACACTCCAGCGCTGTGGTATATTAAATTTCAAGACCTCTGTTAATTTTTCTTCTGCTTGTGCAGTCGTTGCGTTTCTCCAAGTTCTAAATGGTACTAACAACTTATCAGCTTCATTAAATGCGAGGTAACCATGCATCATTGCACTAAACCCCATTGCATCAATTTTAGTTAGAACAAATTTATATTTTTCATAAACTTCATTTTTAAGTTGTTTGTAACTTTCACGCAATCCTACTATTACATCATCCATAGAGTAGGTCCAATAGCCGTCTTCAAGCTGGTTTTCCCATTCATAGCTTCCAGATGCAACAACATTTTGCACATCATCAATTAATACTGCTTTAATTCTGGTTGATCCAAATTCGACACCCAAGGATAATTTGCTATTTTCATTAATTTCCTTTACCGCCATAACATAACAACACCCTTTACAATTTATTTCAAACAATCGACAACTAGCTATCATCTGACTAGTCTACTTGCGAAGTTGTTCTATCAACTTTCTCTTATTGTACACGATTTTTTACGAGAATGCAAGAGTTTTTTTAAAAAATCGCAATTTTTTTAAATTTCTTCACTTTTTTTAGCTCAAACTCTTTACTTTCATTCGCAAAAGTTGTATCATATATGTAGACAACTTTTTAATAACTTTTGGAGGTATTGTATGCTAGATGAAAATTTACCAAAATATATAGCAATTTCGAATTGGATTAAGGAAAATATAGACAACAACACTTTTAAGGATGGCGAGAAGCTCATTAGTGAGAATCAAATTTGCGAAAGATTTGATGTAAGTCGTCAAACTGCCAGACAAGCTGTTTTGATTTTAGAGCAAAATGGTTTAGTAACAAGAAAGCGCGGTAGCGGTACGTATATTACTAAAACTGTCCAGACAAGTAAGCCTATGTCTCACAATATCGGAATCATGACAACTTATTTAGATGATCACGTTTTTCCATATATTATTTCTGGTGCTGAGAAGGTTCTTTCAAAAGCTGATTATAATATGACTCTTCGTCTTACAAGAAATAAGGTTCATAATGAGAGGACTCAGTTATTATCTTTGCTTGATTCTGAAATTGATGGATTAATAGTTGAAGGTACTAAAACGTCGCTTCCAAATCCAAATCTTGATGTTTATCAAAAATTTTATGAAAAAAACATCCCCGTTATTTTCATAAATGCTTATTATCAAGCCCTAAGTTGTAACTACATTGTCAATGATGATGTTCTTGGTGCTAGGCTTGCTACTAGACATTTAATCGAAAATGGTCACAAACGTATTTTCGGTATTTTTAAACATGATGATCAGCAAGGTGAAAATCGCTATAAAGGTTTTATTGATGAATTGTATGATCAGAATCTTAGTGTTGATGATCATATGATTATGTGGTATTCTACTGAAAGTGAAGATGAGTATTTCAGGTCAAATCAACTGCAAATTCTAGCTGAAAAACTAAAAAAGTGTACTGCGGTAATTTGTTATAATGACCAGGTCGCAATGAGGTTAATCCAGTTTTTTAATCAGTCAACGATCAACATCCCAAAAGATTTATCGATTGTTAGTTTTGATAATACTAATGTTGCTGAATATGCTTCTGTTCCATTAACGAGTGTTGTGCATCCAAGTAAAGAAGTTGGGAAGCTTGCCGCTTTATCAATTTTAACGATGATTGAAAATCCTCTTCACACGGTTAATCACACGTTTTCGCCTGACATGGTTATCAGGGAGTCTGTGACGAAATTGAATTAATTAAAAAAAGACTCCGAAATTTTGAGTCTTTTTTCTTTTTCTCCAGCACTTTACCCAATGGCGAACATTAATTCAGCATCACAAGCAAGCTTTCCGTCAACAGTCGCCGTAGCTTTCCCGATTCCGATTGGTCCGCGCAGCTTTATGATTTCTACTTCAAGCGTGAGAACATCGCCAGGGATGACTTTGCGTTTAAAGCGTGCCTTGTTGATTCCGGCAAAATACGCCGTTTTTCCTTTAAATGAATCTTGTGATAAAAGTGCGACGGCCCCTGTTTGAGCGAGCGCCTCGATAATTAAAACACCTGGCATTACGTGCTCTTGCGGAAAATGACCCTGAAAAAACGGCTCGCCTGCGCTAACTGCTTTGATTCCTGTTGCACTTACTCCTTGCTCTAGTTTTACAATTTGATCAACTAACAACATCGGATAACGGTGCGGTATGATTTCTTGAATTTGATTGCTATTTAGTATCATCGTTTCACTTTCCCTTATTCGTATTTTTTGAAAATCAGACTTGCATTATGTCCGCCAAAACCTAATGAATTGCTCATTGCATAAGTCAATTCTTGCTTGCGTCCAACGTTTGCGACTATATCTAAATCGCATTCTGGATCGACGTTTTGGTAATTAATCGTCGGTAATATAAAGTCTTCTTGTAATGATTTTACTGTAAATATCGCCTCAATCGCTCCCGCTGCACCAAGCATATGCCCTGTCATCGATTTCGTTGAACTCATTGCAATTTTTTTCGAGTGATCGTCAAATACCGACTTCACGGCTTTTGTTTCGGTTTTATCGTTTAATGGCGTTGATGTTCCATGTGCGTTAATGTAGTCAATTTCAGCAGGGGCAATTTTAGCATCATCAAGCGCGATTTTCATTGCTCTAATTGCTCCCTCGCCATCTTCTGCCGGTGCTGTAACGTGATAAGCGTCGCAAGTTGCACCATAACCAACAATTTCACCATAGATTTTGGCACCTCGCGCAGTAGCATGCTCTAGTGATTCCAAAACGAGCATCCCAGCGCCCTCGCCCATTACAAAGCCATTTCGCTGTGCGTCAAAAGGAATTGACGCACGATTTTTATCTGTGCTTTGGCTAACAGCACGGATAATGCTAAATCCTGCGATTCCTAAAGATGTAATCGACGCTTCAGCACCACCAGCAATCATAACATCAAGTCGTCCTGATTGGATATGTTGATATGCGCAACCAATCGCATCTGTTCCTGCTGCACAAGCTGTAACAACAGTATGACAAAGTCCTTTGGCACCAAGACTAATCGCAACATTTCCCGCTGCTAAATTAGTCAACACTTTCGGAATAAAATGCGGCGAAATTCTATCAGGCCCTGCGTCACGCAACTTATTTGCAGTCTCTTCGATTGTATAAAGTCCGCCAATACCAGAAGAAACAGATACGCCCATTCGCTCTTTATCTAGTAACTCATCTTCAAACCCCGCATCGCTATACGCTTCTTTTGCACTAATAACTGCATACTGTACAAAAGGATCAAGCTTACGAACTTCTGATTTTCCAAGATATGCGGTCGGATCAAAATCTTTGACTTCTGCTGCTAATTTTATTTTATGGTTCGACGTATCAAATTGAGTAATCTCATCAATGCCGCAGACGCCCTTTTTCGCATTTTCCCATGTATCTAAAACATTATTTCCCAGCGGAGAAATTGCTCCAAGTCCTGTTATAACTACACGTTTCACGTTACCAAACCTCCATCTACATGCATCACTTGCCCTGTAATATAATTTGCCTCATCACTTGCTAAAAATGCGACCATATTAGCAATATCCTCAGGTTGTCCAAGGCGTTTTAATGGCACAGTTTCTAAAATTTTCGCCTTTAAATCCTCACCTAGCGAATCTGTCATGTCTGTCATAATAAATCCAGGCGCAACTGCATTAACGCATATACCTCGCGGCGCAAGTTCTTTGGCAACAGTTTTTGTTAAACCAATCACACCCGCTTTACTCGCTGCATAATTAACTTGACCAACATTACCAGTAACTCCTGAAACTGATGTAATATTAATCATTTTCCCGCTGCGCTTTTTAAACATGATTTTCGCTACTAGCTTCGTTAAATAAAAAACGCCTCGCAAATTCACATCAATTACATCATCAAAATCCTCATCCGACATTCTTAGCATTAAATTATCACGCGTAATTCCTGCATTATTAACTAACACATCAATACCACCAAAACTCTCAACCGTCTCCGCAACAAGCTTTTTGACCTCTTCCTTATCGCCAACATTCGCTTTAAACACCGCACTACGAACGCCAAACTTTTCACATTCTTCTTTAACCTCTAGCGCTAGCGCCTCCTGCCCAGCATAATTGATCATCACATCAAAGCCATCACTAGCAAGCTTTAACGCAATCGCACGACCAATACCACGCGACGCTCCTGTTACAAGTGCTATCTTACTCATCATTTTTTCCTCCTAATATATCAACTAAACCCTGAATCCCAGCTAAATCTTCTACTTGATAAACTGCCAATTTTCGGTCAACCTTCTTCACAAAGCCCGACAATGACCTTCCAGGTCCGACTTCGATAAATGTGTCGACTCCCTCTTTAATCATAAATTCAATACTATTTTGAAATTTCACAGCAGATGAAATCTGTGCTTCCATTAAATCGATTAACTCTGCATCTTGATAATGGCCCGTCTTGTTAAAAACTACAGGAATACTCATCTCCTGCATTGGAATTTCTGTTAATTTCTCGCGTAACTTTTTACCTGCTTCAAAAAGTAAAGACGTATGAAATGCCCCGCTAACTGGAAGATTAATCACTCGTTTTGCTCCGATTTTTAATGCTTTTTCGCCCACAACTGCAACTGCCTCGTTATGACCGCCTATAACTATTTGGCCAGGGCAATTATAATTAGCTATTTCTACGACCCCGTGGCTGCTGGCATTGCTACATAATGTTGACAAAACGTCACTTTCAAGTCCGAGCACTGCTGCCATTGTCGTTGTGCCCGCTGGTAATGCCTCAGACATGATTATTCCACGTTCGCGAACGAGCTTTATCGCATCAAGTGAACTTATTGCGCCAGCTGCGACAAGAGCGCTATATTCGCCAAGTGATAATCCTGCAACTACGTCTGGAACGATTTTGGCCTCACGAAGCGCTTCTAAAATCATCAATTCACACGCAACGAGTGCCGGCTGAGTATATTCAGTTAGCGACAATTTTTCAATTGGCCCCTCAAGCATCAATTCTAATAAATCAAAGTCAAGTTCTCTATTCGCCGCATCAAGTAACTTCTTTGCTGCATCACAATTTTCATAAATATCACGGCCCATACCAACTACTTGCGCGCCTTGACCGGGAAATAAAAATGCAATTTTACCCATTTACAACACCTCCAGCAGCATCTTCACACTCGCTCATCAACTGCCTCACAGTCTCCTGCACGCTCTTTATTTTCTCAATTTTATACCCATTTGTACCCGTAAAAACTAGCGCATGTTCCGCTAAGTCTCCATTCGCCGCATTAATTAACGCCTCGCTAATACAATAAACAGTCGACTTTGGACTACACCCCTGTAAGCAACCAACACACCACTTTGGCTTAATTCGTTCTTCGGTTTCAAGTCGTTTAGTTAATGATGTTTTTATTGCACGACCTGGAAGCCCCGCCGGACTCTTTGTAATTACAATATCTTCCTTTTTAGCATTAATAAAAGCTTGCTTATACGCCTCACTCGCGTCGCATTCAAAGGTTGGAATAAAACGTGTTCCCATTTGCACAGCTGATGATCCTGCTTCAAGAACGTCATTGATATCACTTCCAGTAAAAATCCCACCTGCTGCTACGACTGGTATTTTTCGGCCTGCTTTTTCTTCAAAAGGCTTTATCGTGCTTAGGACTTCCGTAACAATCGTTTTTAAGTCTTTAGATGACTCGCTTACTAGTTCCGAATCAGAAAATCCTAAATGACCACCTGCTTGGGCTCCTTCAACGACGATAAAATCAGGATATACTTCATGCTTTCGCTCCCATGAGCGACAAATTACTTGTGCAGCTTTTGCACTTGAAACAATCGGTGCCATCGCAACATTAGTTCCCTTTGTAAATTTTGGCAACTCTAATGGTAAGCCTGCGCCTGAAACGATCACATCAACACAATTTTTAACTGCCTGTGTAACCATTGCAGCATAATTACTTCCTTTTACCATAATATTAACTGCAAGCATTCCGCGTCCATTTGCAATTTTGCGCGCCTTTGCTATTTCCTCTGCAAAAGCAGCTAAATTACTCTCAAGTGGCTTTTTGAAAAACTCTGGTTTCTTAAATCCTGGATTCGCAGCAGAAATTGTTCCCATACCGCCCTCAGCCATAACCGCACCAGCAAGGCCTCCGAGCGAAATCCCAACTCCCATGCCGCCTTGAATTATCGGGATATCTAATTTTTTTCCTCTTATTACAAAACTACCCACTTCATACACCACCTATTTTTTTACGTGCCAATCCTTAAACTCAAATTACCACTCTATAACGACACTTCCGTATGTCAAACCTGCGCCAAAACCTGTAAAGACCAACCGCATCCCTTTTTTAAGCAACTTTTTTCTATTCATTTCATCAATTACAATTGGAATACTTGCCGCTGACGTATTACCTGTGTGAGCAATAGTTGAGTACAATTTTTCAGGCTCAATTTTTAACCGTTTCGCCACAAAATCCATGATTCGGCTATTGGCTTGATGCAAAATAAAATAATCAACTTCTTCAAGTGGTATTTCCGCTTCGCTAATTATCTCTTTAACCGACTCACACACGCGAGAAACAGCAAATTTAAACACTTCTTGACCTTTCATCTTCAAAAAAATTGGTTGCGGATCGGCTTTAACTAATGGATTATTCGTTGCAATATCGCCGCTTTTTAATACATCATCCTCATCTGGTAAACTGCGACACTGCGCTAAAAATAAATTTTCCTCACAATTTTGAACAACAACTGCACCAGCACCATCGCCGAAAAGTACACACGTATTACGGTCGGTCCAATCAACGAGTTTTGACATGACTTCCGTTCCTATAACTAGCGCATATTTATAACTGTGTGACCTCATTAAACTAGACGCAACATCAAGTGCATAAACAAACCCCGTACAAGCTGCATTAATATCAAATGTCATTGCCTGGGAAATGTTTAATTCTTTAATAAGCGCATGACTAACCCCAGGGATAAAACTATCAGGAGTCGATGTTGCAACAATTACCAAATCAATCTCAGCCGCCTTAATCCCAGCATCGACAATCGCCGAAAGCGCCGCCTTAACCGCCAAACTGGCATTCTTTTCATCACGAGCGACATGACGCAACTGTATCCCAGTTCTTGCCTGAATCCACTCATCACTTGTATCAACAATCTTGCTCAAATCATCGTTCGTCAGCACCGCACTCGGTAAATAAGAACCTGTTCCTATAATTTTCATTTTACCGACTGCCCTATCTTTCGAAATTTTTTATAGCGATGCTCACTAACCGCATCAGCCTCCCACTGCGAAAACCCAGCGATTTTTTCCTCAAGCATCTGTTTTAAATTTGGGATAATTGCTTCAGGATTTTCATGTGCCCCGCCTAACGGCTCTTTAATTATTTCATCAATTACGCCAAGCTCTAGTAAATCAGTGGAAGTCAACTTCATAATTTTTGCTGCTTCTTTTGCACGGCTAGCATCTTTGTATAAAATACTTGCAAAACCTTCTGGTGATAAGACCGAGTATACGCTATGTTCAAGCATAATAATTGAGTTGCCTCCGCTAATCGCCAGGGCGCCCCCTGAGCCGCCCTCACCGATCACTACGGCAATCACTGGTACTTTCAAGCCCATAAATGTCATTAAGCAACGAGCTATTGCTTCTGATTGTCCCCGCTCTTCTGCTCCGATTCCTGGATATGCTCCTGGTGTGTCAATAAATGTTATAATTGGTCTATTAAATTTTTCAGCAGCAAGTGCAAGTCGCATCGCTTTTCGATACCCCTCTGGATGTGGCATTCCGAAATTTGCTTTAATATTCTCCTCAGTTGTGCTACCTTTTACATGTCCGATTACTGTGACAGGCATTTTATTTAGCATCGCAATTCCGCCAATAATCGCAGCATCATCTGAGTATAAACGGTCACCATGAAGCTCTAAAAAATCTTCGAAAATTTGGTCGATATAAAAGCGAGTATTCGGCCTATTAGCATGTCTTGCCAAGTAAACCTTGTCATAAGCATCTAGTGTTTCGTATGTGTCTTGCTTCATCTGATCAATAGCGAGTCCTAGATGCTCTCGTAATTTCTGCGTTTTTTCGTCTTTTGCATCAAGGCTATCAAGTTGCACACGAAGTTGTTTTATTTGCTCTTCTATTTCTTTTAAGTCCATTACTGTGCGCCTCCTATGCCGTGCAATTTTGAAATTTTTGTAATAGTTTGCTTCATTTCGTTACGAGGGATAATTAAATCAATTTGCCCTTTTTCTAAAAGAAATTCTGCCGACTGAAAACCCTCTGGCAATATTTGTCTAATTGTTTGTTTAATGACTCTTGGTCCCGCAAACCCCACTAGCGCCGCAGGCTCTGCGATTAAAATGTCGGCAACTGTCGCAAACGAAGCACTCACGCCACCATATGTAGGCGAGGTCAAAACTGATATGTATAATAACCCGGCATCATTATGCTTTTTAATTGCAGCCGTCGTTTTTGCCATTTGCATCAAAGATAAAATCCCCTCTTGCATTCTTGCACCGCCAGAAGTTGAAATAATAATTAACGGTAACTTTTTTTTCGTTGCCACTTCGATTAGGTTAACTAATTTTTCCCCAACAGCGCAGCCCATGCTACCCATTAGAAAATTACTATCCATCGCCCCGATTGCATAAGTAAATCCACCAATATTTCCAATTCCTGTTACGACCGCTTCTTTTTGCTCACTGGTTGTAATTTGCGTAATTTTTTCGCTGTATCCTGGCATTTTTAACGGGTCGACGCTTATTAAATCGGCATTCATTTCGTTAAAAGTTTCTGCATCTACTAGACTTGCAATTCGCACTTTTGCACTTATGCGAAAATGATGCGAACACTCGCTACAAACAAAATTCATATTTGTTAAATCAGCACTTAAAATATGTTCATCGCACTTTGGGCACACCTCAAACAGACCCTCTGGAATTTCAACTTCACGGTCATTAATTACTCGACTTCGAACCGCGTTTTGAAATCCTTTAACTGCATTTTTTCTTTGCTCAAAAATATTTTCCACTAAAATTCACCTCGCAGTATGTTGTGATTTATTATATCATAGATTAGTTTGATTGTCAAATAGTTTTGTGTGACAAAATGTTTGAAATGACGAAATTGTTTTTTTTTGGAAAGCGAAAAAATCCCTCACCCTACAATCAAATTGCGGTTGAGAGATTTTTTGACTTTTGTTATACTATTCACCCATTAAAGCGGCGTAAATTGTTTCTAAATTATGACGTAAAAACGCTAAGTACGTCGCAGCAGGTCCACTTGCCTCAGATAAAGAATCTGTAAATAAATATCCATCCCAAATCGCCACACCTGTTTCCTCAGAAACCTGCTCCATGTAATCAGGGTCTACACTGCTT
>JGI24703J35330_11748178_pt1 | contig 11601 bp, 7 predicted proteins | sample TergutNt197P1_FD_35330 | JGI IMG/M metagenome (IMG submission 35330) | reverse complement strand
ACTGTGATATAAATTGAACCGCCGTATACGAGAACCGTACGTACGGTGGTGTGAGAGGGGCGAAGTAATTTAATTATTTCCCTCTACTCGATTTATCAGCCCTTGCGGGTAAAGGGTGAAAAATAGGAAAAGAAAAAACCGAGTACAATTAGTATGACTCGGTACTCGGATTAAATTTTCACGACGAACGCCTCATATGGTTTGAGTGTTATATTGTCAAGATTTGAGCGTTCAGATTCATAATTATGAATGATTTCCTCTTTAATAGAACCTTCAAATGTAAAATTTTGCTCTGCTTCAACAAAGTTTGCAACAATGAGCCAGCGTTCATTTTCATAACTTCGAATATAAGCAAACACGTCATCTGCAGTGTCTAATAATTCAAAGTCACCCCAGACGATGAGGGGATGGTCTTTGCGTAATTGAATTAATTTCTGATAAGTATAGAAGATTGAATTTTCATCAGCCAACGCGGCTTCAACATTGATTTCTTTATAATTAGAATTAAGATGCAACCACGGATTTTTAGTTGAGAAACCAGCATTTTCTTCAGCGCTCCATTGAATTGGCGTCCTTGCATTATCGCGCCCTTTTGCATTTAGTGATGTGATAATGGCTTCTTTCGCATAACCTTGCTCGATTCTTTCATTGTAAATGTTAATGGATTCAATGTCATCAACTTCTGAAATGTCAGTAATAGGTCTATTGGTCATCCCAATTTCTTCCCCTTGGTAAATATATGGGGTTCCTTTCATCATATGAAGGAGGATTGCAAACATTTTTGCACTTTCAACACGATATGTTTGATCATTTCCCCATCTAGAAACAATTCGTGGTAAGTCATGGTTGTTCCAGAATAAGGAATTCCAACCGTCATTTCCAAGTTCTGTTTGCCATTTCGCTAAGACTTCTTTTAATTTAGGCACACTTAATGGAATCAAGTCCCACTTCGTTTTTCCGGGTTCTTCATCTAAGCCGATATGCTCAAACTGGAAGATCATAGACAACTCGTTTCGATCGGGATTAGAGTATAGTTTTGCGATCTCAGGTGTTGCGCCCCAAGTTTCCCCAACGGTTAGTAAATCATGATTACCAAATGTTGCCTGATTCATTTCTTTCAGATAATCGTGCAACTTAGGTCCGTTCCCTAAAATCATTTCATCCGGGACTTTGCTAATCAAATCGATGACGTCCATTCTAAATCCGCCAACACCTTTGTCAATCCAGAAATTCATCATGTCATAAACAGCTTGACGAAGCTTCGCATTTTCCCAATTCAAATCAGGTTGTCGCTTACTGAACAGGTGTAGGAAATACTGCCCTGCTTCCTCATCCCATTCCCATGCTGGACCACTAAAAATCGATTTGATTTCATTTGGTAAACTTCCATCTTCATTTGCATCGCGCCAAACATAGTAGTCACGATATGGACTGTCTTTAGATTGACGTGCTTCGATAAACCAAGGATGTTCATCACTTGTATGATTCACAACCAAGTCCATAATAATCTTTATGCCGCGTTGATTCGCCTCTGTAATCAATCGCTCCATGTCTTTCATCGTTCCGAATTCTTCCATGATATCTTCATAGTCAGAAATGTCATACCCATTATCATCGTTTGGTGATTTGTAAACTGGACTTAACCAGATTCCACCAATGCCTAATCTCTCTAGATAATCTAAGCGAGAAATAATACCAGGAATGTCACCGATCCCATCGCCATTACTGTCTTGAAAACTCCTTGGATAAATTTGATACATTACAATTTCTTGCCACCATTTTGCCATTGTATTTCACCTCATATTTTATAATTCTACCACTTCTAACTCAAAATTTCCACTTAAACCGTTGACTTCAACTTGAATGGATTCCTCTTTAACAACATTAACGGTGACAACATTTCCTAAATAATCTTCGATCGTTGTTGTAAAACTATCTTTGACAGTAACGAATAACCTCACATGCTTGTATGACTCTAAACTATTACCGATCGAGGATCCTAGCATCTTATCATTACCTAAATTCATCATCACAACTGAATTTTCCTTGACGAAAACAGGAATATCCTCTAACTCGGCAATTACCTCAAGCTGTTGGTCACCATCGAAGATTTCTTTTGAGAAAAGGTGCGTCCAACGCCCTTTAGGCAGTAAAACAGTTCTACGCGTTGCTCCTTCGCAAGTCACTGGTGCAATCAATAGATTTTCTCCAAAGAAGTATTGGTCATAAACCTCATCAAATCCTTCGGTTGGATATTCAATAACCATCGCCTTCATTAACGGCTGTTTATTGGCAATGGCGCGCTTGGACTCACTGTAGATGTAAGGCAATAAATTCATTCTTATATTTGCATACTTTCTGTATACACTGATCGCTTCGTCTTTACCCGTGCGCTCGGCAATGTTCCAAGGTGTCCTGTCTTGATTGAACTCACCTTTGCTCTCGGCATGATATTGCATGATTGGGCAAAACGCCGCCATTTGGGCTGATCTGATAAACAGTTCAGCTGTTGGGATATCACCATTAAATCCCCCTAAATCCCAACCCCAAAATAACACACCACTCATCCCTGCATTGATTCCTGCTTTAAGAGATCTTTGGAAAGCATCGAATGTTGAGCGTTCATCACCCGCCCAGTGTGCTGGGAACTGACCTGCACCTGTATAACCAGCACGACTAAATGTCATTCCATTCCTTTGCTGGGCAAATTCATAATAAGAAGAAATATAGTCTTTTACATACTTATTTCGCATCGTTAAACCGGTCGATCCATCACTAAAACGGGTTTCTTTCCCTCCGAAAACCATTTCCCCACCATCTGTTTTGAATCCGTCAACCCCAATATCGACTAAATATTGACGTTTACTGAACCACCATTTTCTAGCTTCCTCATTGGTGAAATCTAAAAGAAGACTGTCCGTATACCAATTTTCAGGTATTCGGTAAGGTGATCCATCCGCCTTTTTAACTGCATATCCTTGCTCAAGCATGTATTTCTCATCGCGATCCTTTAACGGGTGACGATTTCCGTTTAAATACTTATGAATTGGAACTTGCCAAAGAATAAACTTCAATTGATGATCGTGGCAATAATCCACTAACCCCTTTGGATCTGGCCAACGCCCCCATGATGGATAATGAATTTCTTCGTTTGTGTAAGCCTCACTTGAGTGCTTCTCCTCGTACTCTGCATCATTAAACATATAATAAGTCGTTTCATCACTCCATTGCTCTAACACAATGACCGTTGCCGGAATATCTAGTTCCACCGTCTTTTCAACCTCAGCACGAACAATGTGATCACGATCCCAGTTATTTGAACTCATCCATGGACCAAATGCCCATGCAGGCAACATATGAGGCTCACCAACCCTTTCAATAAAACTTGAAATCATTTCCTTCATCTGCCCTTTTAATAAGACAAACGAAAATGCAGGTTTATTCGCCTCAAAATCAACCGAAATGGAAACTATACCACGTACTCTCTTTTGCAAATTAAACGTCGTGTAGTTATCCGTTTCAACAAAAACTCCCCATCCGTGACTAGTAATGAAATAAGGCATCGGTAAATACGTTTTTGTCCCTTGATCGCGATATTGATTATAAACATAGCAGTCAATTTCTTCGCCAAACTGATTAACCTTATTATAACGCTCACCGAATCCAAAGTAGCCATTCCTTTCATCATCAAGCAGATTTATTTTGAAAGATGTTACCCCCTGATCAACTAGACCCATCATGACAATGGGTTGACATTTACATAAGTTAAACTGATGTTTTGACGACTTCAGACTACAAGAATTTTCATCAAAAATCAAATGATTCGGATTTACTTGATCGTGGGCTATATTTGGGTACTGGATACTCACTTCAAATTCATCCGATTTTAACAGGAGATAGATTCGCTGAATGTCATTAATGACCTCATATATGTTTTCCGCTTCATTACTTCCTAAGAATTTAATCGCATGAATATCATAACATGCAGAGAGTTCCAGTAAATAATTCTCTGACTTAAATGTGGATTCATCATGTTGGATTTCGAAATGATAGCTTTGTTGATTCATCTTTTGATCAGCTAAGATTTCAAAGGAATAAATCTGTTCTTTCTCATCAGTTAATAGTCCATTATAGCGTTTTTGATCTAAAATTAATTCGGGTGCTTCTTTCGTACCAACAACTTGGACATTGATCTTCATTTGTTGGTCAACAAGTGGATAATGGGGATGTCTTTCACAGTTTAGCGTATCATATACATTGAAATGACCGACCGGCTTATGAATAAATTCAACCGCTTGATCTCCTGTTTTTTCCTGCATGTAAAGTCGTAGTAATTTAATCAATGATTCACCAGCAGTATCTTCCTTTGCAGCTTGAAGTGCTTTGTTCAAATGAGCATTTGCTTGATCTAGTTCAAATTTTTCTGTAAAATAAATGCCAAATATCGCATTTGAAACAGGGCATTCCAAGCTATGCAATAATAATGCTTCATGAGCTGCGACAACGATTAGATCCTCAGGTGCAAAAAGCCCAAATGGTAAAACGGACAACAATTGCTCATGAGTAACTGCCTTCGTTGACAATTGCCCGTATAAGCGACTTCCATCAATCATGTTATCGAAAATAAAATCCCGAATATCCGTCATTGTTTTTTGAACTTCCAAAAGACCAAGGGTATTTTTAACCTCCCCTAAACAGGCATAGTAATTTGCCAAATTAGAAGTCCAAATATCGGCTGATTCATTTAATAAGTTAGGCTGTATCTGATCCCAATTCTCTTTTATTTCATCGATGATAACCTCATCTGATGTTTCAATTTTTTTGCATATTTGGAGTTTCAACCAGAGATAAAATGATTTTTCTGGCAATGTGGCTCCATCTAAGTTAAAGTCGTTTAACAATGCTAGACTTCTTTCGAATTTTTTTAACTTTAGTTCGATTAGAATGTCTACTAGCTTTTTAAAATTCATGTTCTCAACCTCACTCTAAAATTTTAATAATAGGGCCATCTCACTGGTTTGTAAGACGCCCTATTATGACGTTAAATTATTCTGTTAAAATGGCTTCAAGTTCACCTTGTAAGAAGTCTAATGCTTCTTGAGGTGTCGTTTGTCCCAAAAGAATCCTCTCGAATTCTTGATTTGTAATATCTTGAATACGACTCCAGCTGTGTACAGCAGGTGGCATAACAAGTGAATCCATTGCTTCAAAAACAACATGACGAGAAGCTGGCATATCTAATTCTAAATAGGGTGCTAAAATCACCTCATCATCAATGATTGGTAATTGCCATGAATGTTCTATCCTCATTTCGGCAGCACGCTCACTCACCATAAAGGTAATAAATCGATAGGCTGCTTCTTGAGCTTCTGAATCAGCAGATATGGCTAAACCATTAGAAAAGAAATGATGGGCTTGCTGAACATTTCCTGCTTCAAGCTGAATATCCCAAGCGAATGGTGCTTCGCTAAAGCCATTGAACATCCACACACCTGTATTTAACATTGCGATTTGTCCATTCATAAATAAATCACCAGATTCCTGACCTGCCAAATCGGCTGGCGATGGTGAGATACCATAAACCAGAACATTATCTACCATCCAAGTTAAAGCTTCTACATTTTGTGGGCTATTAATCACAACACGACCCTCTGCGTCGACAATTGCACCCCCGTTTTGCGCAGCTACTTTAAAGAACTCATTCATAGTAACCGGTGCGAAGAATCCCCACACTCTATTTTCTGGATCTGTTAATTCAAGGGCTGCTGCTCTTACATCATCCCAAGTCCAATTTCCAGCAGGATATGAGAGCCCTGCTGCATCAAATAAATCTTGATTATAAAAGGTGAGTACATTTGAAAACGATGTCGCCATCCCGTATTGTTGACCACCAAGGTTGTAAGCAGCAAATGCACTTTGGTTTAACATGCTAGGGTCAAAATGCGCATCTGCATCAATAAAAGGATTTAGATCTACTAAAGAGCCCCTTGAAGCAAAATCGACAAAATTTTCAAAGTTTAATTCAAAAACATCCGGTGCATTCCCACCTGCGATTAACGTTTGAAGTCTCGTAAAATAATCGCCGAATGGCACCATATCAACATTTACTCGAATATCAGGATTTTCATATTCAAACAATGCAACCATTTCCATCAACACTTGCTCATGATCAGGCGTTGCATCAAAATTCATAAACGTTATCTCCGTTATGTCAGATGAATCAGCAGATCTTGAATCACAAGCCGTCAAAACGAATATTGCTGCCAAAGATAATGCAAAACATGTTAGTAATTTTTTCATAATAAACATTCTCCTCTTTTTGTGCGTATACACTCGCCGAATGGTTTTATCTGCAAGCTATATCGCTATCGCTGTTTTTATACCAAGTCCGTCTTACCTGTTTTTATTTCAGTGCGAACATTTTATTCTTTCATTCCACTCATTGCCATCCCTTGGATAAAGTACTTTTGAGCAAAGAGATAGACAATTACAATCGGAATAACACTGATTAATGAACCTGCCATCATGAGATTCCAATCTGTTCCCCAACGCCCTTGCAACAACGACAATCCAAGTGGTAATGTTGCAAGTTCCCTTGTATTAATCACGATCAATGGCCACAAAAAGTCATTCCATGATCCCATAAATGCGAAAATTCCAACCGTTGCCATGCTGGTTTTAACCAAGGGAAGGCAAACTTTTATAAAGACTTGGAAGTGATTGGCGCCATCCATAAAAGCTGCTTCTTCTAATTCATTTGGTATTTTCAAGAAGGCTTGCCTCATTAGAAACGTTCCTAGAATACCAAACATCGCAGGTGCGATTAATGCTGTATGACTATCGAGCCAACTCAATTCTCTCATTAAGATGAATTGCGGAATCATCGTCACTTGAGAAGGCACCATCATCATTGCAAGATAGAGTAAAAACAATTGATTTCGACCTTTAAATTTCATACGACCAAACGCATAGCCTGCTAGTGAACTAAAAGCAATTTGTCCAAAAGTTGCTAGTGCTGCGACTAACAATGAATTCCACAAGAATCTAAACATGGGGAACATTTCTGTTACTTGTCTGAAATTGTCGAAAGTGGGCTCCCTTGGGATAAACTGTGGTGGGAAAACCATTGTCGCAGCCCTGGTTCTTAATGCTGTTGATAACATCCATAAGAATGGCATCAACATGACCAGACTCCCCGCAATCATAAACAAGTAAAACAGGGTTGATTTTGTCCTTTTTATTGCATGATGTTTTTTCAATTTCTACACCTCTTTTTCCAATTTCATTCGAATCGCAGTAATCACGAAAATAACTAAGAACAATACCCAACTCATCGCAGCGGCATAGCCCATTTCAAAGAATCGAAAGGCATAATCATAAATACTTTGAACAACAACTCGTGTTGAACCGCCTGGGCCACCCTCTGTCATGATCATCACCTGTGTAAATACTTGGAACGAATTAATAAGCGAGATGGTTGTGACCATAAATGTTGTAGGGGCTAACTGTGGAATTGTAATGCTCCATAATTGACGGAGTTTCCCTGCGCCATCAATGGATGATGCCTCGTATAAAGAAGGTGAAATGCTTTGCAATCCGCCAAGGAATAACACCATTACAAAGCCAATGTCTTTCCAAACACTGGCAATAATGATACTCAACATCGCAGTACTTGGGTCACTCAACCAGCCGATCCCCTCGATCCCGATCAGAGAAAGCAGATAGTTTAACAAACCATAATTGGGATTAAATAGCCACATCCAAACAAATGACACTGCCACCCAGCTTGTGATCACCGGTAAAAAATAAATGGCTCTAAATCCAGCTCGAAATTTCATTTTTTTATTCAACAACAGCGCCATCCCTAAACCTAAAACAATAACGAGCGGAATATAGCCGACGATATATTGCAAGGTATTAAGAAATACACGATGGAAATTTGAATCATCAAACAGTCGTGCATAATTTTGAAAGCCAATAAAGTTCATTTCACCAATGAGATCCCACTCTGTAAAACTTATTACCAGAGAAGAAATAATTGGGAAAAAGCTGAACAACGCCATACCAATCAAATTAGGAAGTAAAAATATGCATAACCAAAATATTTTTTTCTTTTTGTTCATTCCTACCATATATCTTCAACCCATTCCTTATTTTTGAATTTCTAATACTAATCCTCCAACCGAGTGCTCAACATACATGAGTTCCAATAACGATTGCAACAGATCTCCATTCACAATATTGTTTAACCTATTAACTCTTTTGCTGTAATCAGATTCAGTTTTGAAGATCTCAAGAATATCCTCTTTTAACATAAATGAAATCTCTGCTTGATTCAACCTCTTAAATAATGCTTCTTCGATGCTTTCAACCTCGAAGGCTTTGACTTGAGTATCCTTTGGCATCTTAAGATCTCCTTCCAATCCAATGATTTCAAACACATGCTTTCTGTTCTTTGGAATGATCAGATCATCATCTGATTTTGAAAGTTTTACTTCCTTCGCATGCCAGTCTAATTCAACAGTTGTTGTTGCACGACTTCCGTTTAAGTCCTCAACAAGGGTAAAAGAATTGCTTGCACCAGCAAATATTTTCCACACCATTTCATTTGGCAATTCATCTAACCGTGTTTCTGTTGGATGCCCATCTAATGGAATGATCGCACCAGCTTTAACAAATACTGGCATTTCATCTTTTCGGCGATAAACAGAAAGTTCTGTGTTTCCTTGGTATTGCCAGCCTTTGAAGAAATCATACCACACACCCTCAGGCAACCATGCCTTAGTCTTACCTAATTTGAGTTTATCATTAGACTTCTGCGTAATCGGTGTCACAATCATTTCACTACCGAATAAGAATTCATTTTTGTTTTGATAAGCACGCTTGTCCTCGCAATTGTGATAATACATTGGACGAACTAATGGGATTCCTTCTTCATGATTTCGAACATTCATCGTATATAAATAAGGAATAAGTGCATGACGTAATCGCAACATGTCAATCATCGCCAACTCTGTTTCAAGACCATATGCCCAAGGTTCTTTACTGTTGAAGGGGCTGGCACTGCTATGTAGTCGATTAATAGGACTGAAAACACCTAGCTGTAACCAACGCAATGCTAACTCTTCATCTTTATAACCATACATGTGCCCGCCTATATCATGACTCCACCAACTATAACCAATATTTGCAGCTGTTGCTGTGAAGTAAGGTTGAAAGTCAAGAGAATCCCAAGAAACAATTGTATCACCTGAAAATCCGACAGGATAACGATGACTTCCAGGTCCGGCGAAGCGAGAAAGAATTAACCCGCTGTCATTTCTTTTTTCATGATCCAAATAGTGGTAATGATTAAGTGCCCATAAAGGGTCAACGCCTTTTGTCCCACTATGTGATCCTTGTTGCCAGTCGATCCACCAGAAATCAACGCCTGAGTCCTCTAATGGGTGATGAACTTCTTCAAAGTAGGCGTCGCGGAAATCCTTTGAATTGAAGTCAAAAAGGGCTGGCTCCTCAAGTGAAACGTTTAACCTTAAGCGATAAGAAATTCGCTCATATGCGTCCTCAAATGCACGGATTCCATCCGCTGGGTGCACATTAAGCGTTGTTTTTAAGCCCATCGTATGCAATTTTTCTAAGAACCTCTTTGGATCTGGGAAATAATCTTTATTCCATGAATAACCTGTCCATCCACTTCCAAATCGTTCGGGAATATCTCGTCGGTGCCAGTCCATATCAATTACGCTAATTGCAAGAGGGGCTCCTTTTTCTTTGAATTTTTCCATCAACTCGCAATAAGTTTCTTCAGTATAAGGCCAGAATCTACTCCACCAATTCCCCAAAGCGAAACGTGGAATCAGTGGTACAGCGCCCGTTAACTTATAGTAATCCTTTAATGCTCTTTCATATGATCGACCATATCCAAAGAAGTAAAGATCTACACTATTTCCACTTCTTTCTTTAAATTCTCCATTTGATAACTGGAGATAAGCATTTGAATCATCGAGAATAGCAAATCCACCTCGTGAAACAATCCCTTCACCTAATGGGATGGCACCATCAGCACCATCTAGTGTTTGTGCTGTTCCTTTTAAAGTATCCACTTCGTCACCAAACGTCCAGCGATTATTAAAATCTGAAAGATTGGCTTTCATTTCAATGAACAGAGTTTCTGGAGAAAAATTCCCATACTTATAGTACAGATGCAACTTTTTAGTTATAATTTGTAATTCATCTGCACCTCTATTGACTGTTATCTCTACATTTTCAATATTTCTATTTTGAACAGCAGTCGTTTTTTCATCAATGAAATCACCATTTTCTGAGTATTCAAGACGGATTAATTCCTCACTTAAAACCGTAAAACGATAATCTTTTCCTTGAATAATATGCGTCATTTCCATTTTATTACACCTACCTTACTTTTTTTACAGAGTTTCTTTCAATCAGCTCGCCTTTGATCACATATTTTGCTTTCACGTCTGGTTTTTTATGAATACAATCGATTAAAGCCTGCACCGCTAATCGTCCTTTTTCCCGTTGGAAGAGATCAATGGTACTCAACCTTGGATCAACTAAATCTGCAAAAAATGAATTATCAAAACTAATGACTGATTTATTTAAAATATGATGTTCCTTCCAAGCTCTCAGTAACCTTCCAGCTAAAAGATCAGAGTTGGCGAGAACAGCGGTATAGGCGTCTTGCTTTGAAATCAATGCCTCTATCTCATTTTCATCAAAGAAGAGTTCTTCAGACCATGTTAGGTTATTTTCTTCAAATACTTTTTTAAATCCAGTGAAGCGCTCATTGATAACTCCTACCGAATCTTTTCCAAGTGTTGGTGAGAAGATGGCGATTTTTTGGTGACCTTTCGCTAATAAATAAGTTGTTGCCAACTTGCTTAACTCAAAATCATCGTTATGAACATAAATGCGTGGATATTCCAAATTTCCTTGATTCTCACTGTATGTATCGACGAATACGATCGGGGCTTTGATCAGTTTACAAAGTTCATCATGAATTCGTTCGGTTGCACCAATCACAGCATAGCCATCAAATTTCCAATTTTGTTGAAGGTTTCTAATATCTGAAACATCAGAGAAGCCATGAACTAAAATGAAAATGCCATTCTTTTTACTTACATACTCGATCCCTGTCAAAACATCAGATAAAAACGGATCGCTAAACTTCACTTCTTCCTTCTCCGTGTAATACAATATACCGATCATGCCCGACTTACTTGTAACAAGGCTCCTGGCATTTAGGTTAGAAGAATAGTCATATTTATTAACAACTTCGTAAATCTTTTCAATTGTATGTGCTGTTGCTTTATTTGGTTTACGATTTAGTACATTTGAAACTGTTGCGACACTTACACCTGCTTCTTTGGCAATATCTTTGATTGTAATCTTTTTCATTTTACTTTGGCCCTTTCGGTTGAACGTTTAACCGTATTAAGCTTAGCACATTTTTATCAATTTGTCAACCATTTTAAATCTTTTTCCACGTCATTCTAATTCAAAAAAACGTTAACACTCAAAGGGGAGCAAATAAATTGCCAAATGTAGCTGAATTTTCTCACTAAAAATGTTAAAATAGTA
>JGI24703J35330_11748179_pt1 | contig 11605 bp, 8 predicted proteins | sample TergutNt197P1_FD_35330 | JGI IMG/M metagenome (IMG submission 35330) | reverse complement strand
GTAGCAGATGTAGTCGTAGCTGATGTAGTTGTAGCTGATGTAGTTGTAGCAGATGTAGTCGTAGCTGATGTAGTTGTAGCTGATGTAGTTGTAGCTGCTGACGTAGTTGTAGCAGATGTAGTTGTAGCTGATGTAGTTGTAGCTGATGTAGTCGTAGCAGATGTAGTTGTAGCTGATGTAGTTGTAGCTGATGTAGTCGTAGCAGATGTAGTTGTAGCTGATGTAGTCGTAGCTGATGTAGTCGTAGCTGATGTAGTCGTAGCTGATGTAGTCGTAGCAGATGTTTCAGGAGGAGTGGTTACGCTATTTTCTAAACCCGAATTTGGAGGACTTAAATTCACATTACTAGGACCTGGATAACCTATTATAGACGAGTCAGACGCTGATGAACCAGCACCGCTACCACCGATTGCATGACCGCCTTCAGCACCACCGTTAGCAGTAATATTACCGCCATATAATCGAATCGTCCCAGACGGACTCCCCCATCCGCCACCGCCGCCGATTCCAGCAGAACTTCTAGCACCAGTTGCAGTGACGTTTCCGCCATTGATTGTGATGTTTCCACCAGAGGCACTACAACCACCACCGATTCCAGCACCGCCATGGCTACTAGAACTTCCAGCACCACCAGTTGCAACAACCACACCACCATTGATTGTGATGTTTCCGCCATTAGCATTATAACCGCCGCCGACTCCAGCACCTCTTTCACCACCATTTGCGGTGACGTTTCCGCTGTTAATCACAATCGTACCACCAATACCGCCATTAGAACCGCCAATACCAGCGCCTCCAGCACCACCAGTTGCAGTAATATTTCCGCCATTAATCACAATTGTCCCAGCGTGAGTTTGCCACGTTCCGCTACTACCGATTCCAGCCGAATTAGCTCCACCAACAGCGGTGAGACTATTGTCGTTTCCGCGTGCGTGAATAGTAAGGCTGTTTGGTGCGTTCACAACAATACCGAACGGAGCATCAAGATGTGCCCCTTCTTCTAAAATCAGATTAACTGCCCCAGTAATCACCAAAGGAGCAGAAAGACTGACTGTGCCGTCAACACGAAACCAGTCATTAACACTCTCTGCAAGAGTTGTGGAAGTGTCATCAATCAGGCTCACATCAATACAATCATAGTCTGGCAACAAAACGCCACCAACTCGAATACTTCCAAAAACATCAGAAAACCCGAACATAGCAAATATAAACGCAAAAATCAAAAGAACCGCAACAATTCTATGAAAATTAACCCATCTAATATTATTAATTCGATTTAATAAGCTATTCGTTTTCATTATGTAACACTCTCCCTTGCGATTAATAGACCTCTTGCACTCCTCACGGTTTTCGCACACGAACTAACGCAGAGCATCAGGGTATTATAGTCGAAATTTTTATAAACTTCCGTAACGCTCATAAATATTGTTGTTATATTATATCAAACTTAGATGGATTTGTCAAGTGCTTTTGTGCAAATTAACCAAAAACGCTTAATCTTTGTAGAAATCATACAAAGATTAAGCGTTTGCTTTGTATACTTTTACAGTCTAGACTCTTACATTTTGGTTTGACTATTGTCGATTGCCAAACAACATTCATAATTTTTTTCAGCGAAATCGCAGTTTAGGACATTAAACCAATCGTCGATATAACTCGCACGGTCGTTATAATGCTTGAGGTAGTATGCGTGTTCCCACAAATCGAGGCAGATGATTGGGCAATATCCCTGTGCAATCGGCGTATCTTGATTTGAGGTTTCCATGATTTTTAGCTGACCACGCCGATTAGCCACCAACCACAGATAACCAGAACCGAAAACTTGAATGGCAGAAGCCTTAAACTGCTTTTTGAACTCGTCAAACCCTCCGAAAACGCATTCGATTTTACGAGCAAGTGAACCTTCAGGTTCACAGATATGAGCAGACTTGTTAGCCTCATCATTAGGGCACATTCCTGAAAAGTAATAGATGTGGTTATACACCCCTCCGCCGTTATTACGTACAGCCTCCCGAATTTTCAATGGGAGCGAGTGTAGGCTACAGAGAAGCCGTTCAAGTGTCCATCCGTGGAGTTCAGGATACGGTTTGAGAGTAGCATTCAAATTATCGGTATAGGTTTTGAGATGCCTATCATGGTGCAACTCCATCGTAAGTGCATCGATGTTAGGTTCAAGTGCATAAAACGCATATGGGAGCTTAAACAACTCAAACTCATACGTCATACAGTTTTTTTTAAGACGGTTAGAGTTCGCAGTGTTCATAGATTTTGTAACTTTATGTTGTTGATTATGATTCATGATTATATCCCTCGTTAAATTTAATAGTATAAATGGTCTTACCTACTAATACTATGATAATTTAACGCAAAATATAACCGCATTTTATGTCAGTGATGTAGATGTAGAGAGGTTAAACGCCCGAACCAATCATCAACTGCAAAAATCACTCATCACCTAGTTCAGAAATCAGGCTGACAAAACTTTCAATATCGTCAAACTCGCGATAAACAGACGCAAATCGTACGTATGCCACGTGGTCAATGTTTTTGAGGTGGCGTAAAACCATCTCGCCAATTTTGTTTGAAGAAACTTCTTTTTGCAGGCTATTTTTGAACCCAGTTTGAATAGTTTCTACCATATGTTCAATAGTTCTTAGTTTGACCGGGCGTTTTACGGTTGCACGATAAATTCTATCGGTTAGTTTTTGCGAGTCAAACGGTTCAAGTCCACCATCTTTTTTTGTCACCATAATCGGAATATCTTCGATTATTTCGTAAGTTGTAAATCGCCCTCCACATTTAAGACACTCTCTCCTACGCCTGATTTTTATGTCAGCAGGACGCGAATCAACGACTTTGCTATCATTAAAACTACATTCAGGACAAATCATAAATTAAACTCTCACTTTCAAAGCCTGCCTTTCGGGGGATACTCTTGTTTGCTATTATATCATAAAATCTACAAAAAATCAAGTGTTTTACAACAAATTTTGCAGAATTTCTACAGAATCCGACAAATCTTTATATTCATTATAGTTATCACGGTATAATTCGACGACTGCACCGCCATTAAAACCAACCTCTCCCAACTTAGAAAACAGCCCTCTAAAATCGAACTCACCTCTACCGATTAACATACAATCATCAGTGGGGTTAGCATCACTCAAATGTAGATGAATCACCGAATTACCGAGAGTATCAAGCATTTCAAAAGGAGAGTTTCCCGAACGGCGTGCCTGTTTTAAATCAAGCACAAATTTTGCTTTGTCGCCGAGTTGTTCTTTAAGGTAAGACAAAAACGAAAGTTCACCGCTTTTACAATAGCTGACATTTTCTTGAGCGACTGTTATACCAAATTCTCGCCCAGCATCGACAAGCATCGACAGGCGTTCGACATATCGTTCTCTTGAGCAGTTAGCACTCGAAATTGCACCATGGATTACAAAGATTTTAGCCCCAACCAACGCCATTTTTTCAAAATAGCGTTTGTACAATTCCATAAGCTCAGTCACACGACGGTCATATGATGAAAACAAAAAAAGCGTTTCCATAGGAGATGAAAACGGATGCAAGGCTAAAATGTTCAATCCATAATCTTTCACTGTGTTTTGGACAGAGGTAAAAATCTCCCCCGAAAGCTCCGAAGTGCTATTGAGGAAGATTTCTACGTTTTTGACACCCAGCTTAGCCATAGTAAGCAGAGCTTTTTCGGTGTGAAGTGGATAAAGAGAAGCGGTCGCGACACCGATTTTTATAAAGGTATTTGCGTTATTAGATTTCACTTTTTGCGATTCTGCCACGCTGTCCACATAGGACCTGAGATAAAGAGCGATGTCACAAATCCGAACATAAGCCCTATTAGTAGAGGGAATGCAAACGTAAGCATTGAGCCTATTCCGGTAACAAGCGCCACAACACAAATCGTAAGCATCGCAACGCAAGTAGTAATCGTGGTATTCAAAGAACGTGTGAATGATTGTTTGACACTCAGATTAACAAGCTCAGCATATCCCTTTTTGTTACCATGAAGTGTGCGATTTTCACGAATCCTGTCAAACACCACAAGCGTGTCGTTGATGGAGTAGCATAACACCGCTAAAATTACGGCGATAAAGTTAGCGTCAATCGGGAATCTAAAGAATACAAATACCGAATACACTACTACTACGTTAATTGATAGAGCCAAAATCGTAAACGCACCTGCTGACCAACCACCGATTTTCCTAAATCGTAAAGCCACGTATACCATCAAAACTAAAAACGCAAAGATTACCGCAACAAGGCATTTTAAGAAAAACGTTCTCCCCATTGTAGGGTTTACGTCTTGCGAACCCGCAGTTCTTAAATCGTTTTCAGCGAAAGTTTCGGCTAAACTCTGGCTGATTTCACGCTGAACTTCGGCGGTTAAACCCTCACGTGATGCAAACTCAATTGTTACGTTATCAAGTTCAGAACCAAACGCAGTTCCAAAACGTACGTTTACCGTACCTACGTCGTGTTCTTCAACAGCTTCTTGAACCGCATCAGTGTCAAGTTCGCCCTCAAACGTATAACTAAGGATTGTTCCGCCACGGAACTCAATTGCTACTTGAATGCCAATTACAAATGTCAACACAATCGACACCGCAGCGATTATAATTGGTGCAACCAAGAATTTCTTGCGATTACTGACAGCATCATACGCTGGTTTGTCTTTAGATTCTAATTCTGCTTTATGAGTATCGTTTTTATAGCCACCATAAAGCGAAACTTTTCTTAACGACTTATACTTAATCAGCGAATAAGTCATGACTCGTGCAAAGAATACACCGAACAAGAAGTTTAGGATTACGCCGAGCAAAAGCGTATATCCAAAAGCATAAATCGCACCAGCTGCTGACGGCCCGAACCAACGGAACACAAGGCTAAGCATGGTCGCCGAAAAGCTATTAGGCGTTCCAAAAGCACCCATAAGAATAAACGCAACAATCGCCATAGTCATATTACCATCAAAAATTGCTGCAAACGCACGTTTATAGCCCGACTGTACAGCTCCGTCAAGGGTTTTGCCTGAACGCAGTTCTTCTTTAATACGTTCGGCAGTAATTACATTAGCATCAACCCCCATACCAACTGACAGAATTATACCTGCAATCCCCGGAATCGTAAGCGTAAAACTCTCGAACACGCCGACAAACCCAGAAATCACCGCTAACGCACCAAATAGCTGACCAGTAAGCCCAATCGCCGCAACCATACCAAGAATTTTGTAGCGAATAATCATAAACGCACACATGATTATAAACGCAATTATACCAGCGATTGCCATGGCATCTCTTGCACCCATACCCATTGTCGGGTCGATTACACTAAAGCTGTCAGTTTCGAGTGCAAACGGCAAAGCACCACCATTGATTCGTTCAGCTAACGCAACCGCACTATCACGGTCAAAATTACCAGTAATCGTGGCATTTCCGCCAGTAATCGGCTCATTTACATTTGGGCTACTAATCATGTAATTGTCCATCCAAATGGAAATTACATTTTGACCTGCAAGCCTCCTAGTCGCATCTGCAAACGCTTCTCTACCAGATTCATTTAATTCAAGCGATACACCATGTTCATTTTGTTGAGTGTCGTAAAAAGGAGAGGCTCTCCGAACATCAGCACCTACCAAAACTATGTTGTTATGATTCGCCATAAACTCTTCAATGCTTTCGCCAGCCGCTGGTGCACCTTCACGGAAAGTCAGCATAGCTGTCTCGCCGAGTTCATTTACCGCAGATTCAGGGTCAAACGTTTCATCGCCAGCTTGCCACGGAAAACGAACGATAATCCGCTTACTCACGTGGTCTGTATACACCTCATAATCGGTGATATTGCGTGCCATCATCCTCGTTTCAATAACGGAACGTGCAGCATCAATCATCTCAGGGGTGACTTCGCCATCATAATCGGCAGGGGGGGTGAAAGTAACGTCAACCCCTCCACGAATGTCGATTCCCCAGCGAATATCTCCTACACCACTAATCCAAATATTACGATTATCGCCATTATACGTTGCAATTCCAAAAGTAGTAAGCCACGCAAATACGAGGATTAAACCAGTGATTATAAAAAAAGTCGGTTTCTTAGCGTTTTTCAATTGTTTTTACCTTCCTTCTAACTCCAATTTGTCACAACCGATTCTATCATAACACATTTGAGAAGATATGTCAATAGTTTTGAAAAAATAGTTTTGAAAAAAATATAGTCGATTAACTTTTGAGTAAGTTAATCGACTATAGCGTAATGTTAAGTGGAACTTCTATATATCTGGAAACGAATGGACTTGAACCATCGACCCCCCGCATGTCAAGCGGGTACTCTAACCAGCTGAGCTACGCTTCCCTCTAATGGGGGTAAACCCCCATGCCCCCTCGGTCTGCGGTGGCAGAGCCACTGACACCGCAACTCTCGTTTTGCCCGTTTGAAGTGGGGTATCTCGACGAGAGCAAAGTTCTTCAAGCTAATCCCTACGAGACGGCAGAGCCGCCTCTACGGGACGCGCTCTCGTTTTGTCAATTATCGTCAGGAAATTCAATCACATACAAATCTACATTACGTCTGCCCCATCTGAATGCGTGAGCACGCGTTTCGAGGGAGGTGAAACCTATAAACACGTCAACAATCGCTGGATTTTGCCAGTGGACAAATGGACCTGTGTCTGCGGCAATTGCTGCACCATACACATAATTTCCACAGGTTGTGATGATATATACTAATGAGCCGTAAGGAATAATCAGTGGATTTACTGCAACCGTTCCGATTTCAAGCGGGATTCCAGACGCTGTTCTTGCTGTTTCGCGTGCGGTATACGCAGTTGAACCACCAGTATGTTTTGCGACATAATCGACTGGTCTGCCGTTCTCTAATCGGATTTGAGGGAAATCTTTCTGACTATGCGGAGTCTGGAGTGCTAAACCACTGGTCACTACTTGAGTAACTGGTTGACTTTCAGTACGTGAGAGTACTTCGGAAAACACAACTTCTCCGTTCACGAGCGTTTCGTGCAAGGTGAGTGAAATTTCACCATACTCACCGCCAGTAACAACTTCATCACCGATTGCAATTAAATTGCTATATTCATATACTGTTTCATATGGCAAATACTCAGTCAAAGTGCGAGTTTGTTCGCTGACATCGTTTGAATTCGCAATGCTTCCATCTGGGAGAATAATCAGCATCCCTCCACCAAGTGCGGCAGCAGAATAGCTATTAAATAAGACACCAGTCATCCCCATAATCAATACAAAAGCGAACATTATTGTAACAGCACTTGTAATCACGTGCTTATAGCACATCTGATAACGCTTATGAAATTTTTGACATCTGTGTCTAATTCGTTTGATTTGCATGGCGTGTTCTGAAATTTTATCATACATGAACAACACCTTGTTAATAACATCTTTATTCATGGTAGATATTGTATCACACTCACAAACACTTGTCAAACCAGAAAGTCACATAACTTTTGTACACTTTACACAAACGCACTAACCTCAAAACTTATAAAATCACACCAAAATAGCTCGTTGTTAATTCAAAAACAACGTTATAGTAAAATTTTGGAGAGGCAATCGGACAAGTTTTGTGTAATTTTAACGAAAGTGAACATAGTCAGTTATTGATTGACTTGCTCCCCATTCCGCCCTTAAAAGCAGACAAGATATTATTCTCAAAGCTGTAATTTAAGTTGGATTTTTCACGTTCGCGCTTTAGTGCAAGCGACAGAATCTCATCGAGCAGAGCTGGATATTTCACGCCGACTGGTTCCCATAGGTAGAACGCCAAGCTCCCCGGGATGGTATTGATTTCATTAAAATAGCACTGACCAGACTCTGTGTCGAGCAGGAAATCAATCCTTGCTACTCCGCTACAACCGAGTGTTCTAAAAGCTCTCACCGCCATTGCTTGAATGTTTTCTTTTAGTTCGGGCGAAATATCGGCAGGGATTTTGCGTTTAAGGCTCGCCATACCAGAACCTTTACTCCCAATGCCAGTTCCGCCAGATTTGTCACCGCCTTTGCCACCACTGTATTTGTCATCGAAGCCAAGAATACTCTCGTTACCAGAAGAAATTGGTTCTTCGCATTCACTCGCTCTTGCTGAATCTTTATCGCCTATTACTGAGCAATTTATTTCTTTGAGGTTGGTTATAGCTTTTTCGACAAGAAAAGTATCGGCGAACAATAAAGCGTGTTCAATAGCAGAAGTTAGCTGTTTTTCGGTTTTAGCTGCTTTGATTCCGATACTCGAGCCTAAATTTATAGGTTTTACAATCAGAGGAAGTTCGAGTTTACGCAAGATTTCGTCTAAAACACGCTCGCCCTCGCCCACAAACTGCTTGGCAGTGAAGCATAAACAATCAAGCACTGGAACGCCTGCGAATTGTTTTAGTACAGCTTTCTGGAAGGCTTTGTCCATCCCGATTGCTGAAGCAGTAACATCACAACCAGCATACGGGATTCCGTGAGTTTGCAAATATCCCTGTAATGCCCCATCTTCAACATTTGTACCATGAACACAAGGTAAAGCGATATCAATTGTAGCAACTGGTTTCCTGAGTTCGACTTTTTTTGGAGTGATTTCACACAAATCAGCACCACAAAAAGTAACAGCAATACACCCTTTAGATTTTAGCAAATCAGAAATGTTTGAATAATTTTCGATTTTACCCATAATCTCCCCAGTGTAGAATTTATTATCTTTAGAGAGATAAATCGGAACAGCATTATACTTGTCACGATTGATTGCGGCAAAAGCCTGCAACCCTGTGATAATTGAAACTTCATGCTCTGTAGATTTTCCACCAAAAATCACCGCTACTGTTGGTTTCATAGATTGATTCTCACTTTCGTATATAAGATTTATCTCGGGGTTTGGGGACCTCGTCGAGATACCCCACTCCAAGACGGCAAAGCCGTCTTTGCGGGGGCATACTCTTGTTTGGCAAGACGAGAGCGGAGGTGTCAGTGGCGTGCCCAGTCGAGTGGGCAAAGCCCACCCTTGATGGGCTTCTGCCACTGAGCAGTCCGCTTGAAGTCTCGCCGTCGAGATACCCCACTCCAAGACGGCAAAGCCGTCTTTGCGGGGGCATACTCTTGTTTGGCTCCCTCATTAGTAGTTATCAGGTAAATCGTTTTCAAGTAAGATGACTTTTTTCTTATCGCCAGAATCAAGTTCAGTCGCGTATTTCATGCCATCATTAACATCGTTGTAGACTTTTATTTTAGTCTTGTCAAATCCAGCTTCTAAAAGCCCTTCAAGAATCGGTATAGCTTGTTTTTCTCCGATTAGTACGACATAATCACAACAATCAGCAGCGTCAACCCCAAATTGGCGATTTAATTCGTATGTTTTCTCTCTAAGCTCTACCATACCAGGGGTAATCAAAATTTTGAGAGCCGTTTCGCCACCAAGCAATTTTAGAGTTTCGAGTGCCGCTTTAGCCCCAACTGGGTTGGAATTAAAGGTGTCATCAATAATCGTGAGCCCGTCTTTTTTAATTAGTTCCAGCCTATGTGGCGCACACTCAAGGCGTTTGACTGGTAGGGCAAGCTCTTCAAGCGAAATCCCCATCGAGTGTGCAATCGCAATGGCACCAATGATATTTTGAACGTTGTGTTTACCGATTAGTGGAGTGATAAACTCTCTATTTTCGCCTTTTGCGATTATAGTAAACATAGTTCCATCTTCGGTGACACTGATGTTTGTTGCTTTATATTCAGCTTCAGTGTCTGGCTCGACCCCGTAACGGATTATGGCTTTGTCTGAATCTAACTTTTTTGCACGTTCAGAGATAAATCCATTGTCGAAATTTAAGAAAAGCATTCCACCATCTTTGCCAGAAACACAGTCAGTAATCGAGAACTTTTCTTCAATAATATTCTCCTGCGTTTTCATAGTTTCAAGGTGTTGAGGCCCGATTGAAGTAATCATAGTATGCTTAGGTTTAGCAATTTTACAGAGTTCGGCAATATCACCAGCCCACATCATGCCCATCTCACAAACAAAGTACTCATGAGTTGGTTTGAGTTCGTTACGAATAGTTTTAACTACACCGAGGGTTGTGTTATAACTCTCTGGTGTCATAAGCGTTTCATATTTCGCCGAAAGCAACTTATGGAGATAATACTTAGTCGAGGTTTTGCCATAACTGCCCGTAATCCCGATTGTTATTAGATTTGGCATAGAGTCAATAATCCTCTTAGCTTCTTTAATATATCGATTATTATTGGCTTTCTCGAACGGCGAGTTAATAGCATTTACGATAATCGGGAAAAGCGGCGACATTATAACAAGCCCAGCCAAGTTCCGAAAATCAGAGAAGCAGACGATTACAAACACTAGTGCGGCGTAAATAATCGCCATAGTCACGCACATTCGGATTACGCGGTGGGTGTAGACAAGCGGTTTTTTTGCCTTCTTGCCCGAGTTCTTAACTCCTCCAAAATACACCCGAAACAAATTTCGTCTAAGCCATTTTAGGTGAATGTCAGCTTTGTACGAATTAAGCTGAAACATATGCATAGAATCCAGGAATACAAACAAGCTAAACAGCGTTACTAAAATAGCTGTAAGATATACTATCATTGATTAAGTTCCTTTCTGGTTTTTAATTTCGCAATAGAGTCTATATATACGAATCAAGAATTTGCATAAACAACCTTGATTGTTCTAAAAAAGCGTAGTGCCCAGCGTTCTTGATTACCGCGAGCCCTGCATTCGGCATGAGCCTTTCCATCAACTTGCCGTCTGATAGTGGAGTGGAATCGTCATTCTCGCCCCAAATGAGTAACGTTTCGTGGGGAACTTTGGGGAGAAGCTTTGTCAAATCCTCATTCACGATTTTGACTAGACACTGTCGCATAACTGGTGTAGCGTTGCGATAGTCTTCCGAGCCGTATTTTTGCCTCATCCGCTCAAGTGCTTTTGGAAACGGTTTTAGTAGAGCTTTCTTGAGCTTGAATAACCGAATCTTAGCTTTACGGGTTGTCGATAATTTTGGGCGAATTCCAGCCGCACCAGTGAAAACTACTTTTTGAGGCGATAATCCGTTTTCGACCTCACCCGATAACAGTTTTAGTGCAATTCTGCAACCAAGGCTGTGGCATAACAGAACATCTGGTGAAATGTCATTAGTTTTGCAATAATAGGCGACATATTCGGCGTATTCGGATACCCCCCACGGTTCTGGTGGTTCTGGTGTTTTCCCAAACCCCGGTAGTTCTGGTAGAATAACACGATAGCGTGAGCATAATTTTTCGTTTTTAGCGATGATGGCGTAAACCGACTCATCACACCCCCACCCATGTAGAATTAGTAAAGTTTTCTGCATATGTTCTGACCTCTCAATAACTTATTATACATTATTATTCATAAAAAATCAAGTTATTATTGACTTTTAGTCAATAATATGTTATACTTGTGTTTATGGGCGTTAAATTAGAGTTATGAGGTATAGCTCATTTTCGCCTTAACCCCAGCAGGACAAGGTGGCTTTGCCAACGCAGTCCGAGGGGGTTTGGGGGGTCACCCCTAGGCTTCAGTAGGACAAGGTGGCTTTGCCAACGCAGTCCGAGGG
>JGI24703J35330_11748180_pt1 | contig 11609 bp, 7 predicted proteins | sample TergutNt197P1_FD_35330 | JGI IMG/M metagenome (IMG submission 35330) | reverse complement strand
CTTCCGTTGGCTCGTTTAATTTATCTAATAAAATTTCTTGTTTATTTATCGTTTCCATAAGTATCTTCCTTTAATTATAAATTTTTTCAACCGTAAAACGATTCGTTCAACAGCTATTAATATTCAAAAACGAGTAAAATTTTAATGCGAGTTTGCTCGGTTGTGCCGACGCTTCTTCAAAACTTTTTAAATCTTCCATAGTTTCAAAGGTAATCGTGTGTGACATAATCTGGGCTGAAATATATCCACTTTGTTTTGATATGGACGCTTCGATTAATGTTTCCGCAAAGCAGATTTTCAAGATTTCACCATCAAATCAAATAGCTTTCTAAATCTCTAAAAACCACCAAACCCCTTGATGCAAAGGCTTTCATGCCCTACCCTTATTTCTTCCTTGACATCAATGCTACGCACTCAACATGGGGTGTGATTACAAGATTGATATCTTTATGGAATATAGCCATTTCATTGTTCACGTGAATTGGTCGATTAGGCTTTTCCATTTTAGCCAGTTCTCGGGAACATATCAATTAGTTTTTGTTGTACCCATGCTTTCGAATAGCAAGGCATTTTTTCCAATGACTTTCTTTTGGTGCAATAGTCCTTTTGAAATCTACACGGCTATCAAATATCTCTAAAATTGAATACTGAAAATTCTCTTCTATATATTCTTTGCCATTGGCTTCAACTAAGATAATAATCCGTTCCGTAACCTGCTTCAGTATACTGAGTTAGGAATATTCTTTTGGGGTATGAAAAAAGCATCGAACTGATTAAGGTTGAGTGCTAAGGAATTTACTGATTATTTTTCTAACTCTTTTTCAACTTTTTCAATTTCTGCTAATAAATCTTCTTCGGTAGGAAGAACTAATCGGTATTCAGATGCTACAATCGTGCTATTATTTTCTGGCAAGGCGAACTTAACCAATTGTTCCTTCTTTTTTGTACACAACAACACACCTATTGTAGGATTTTCATCAGCTAATTTTTCCACCCTATCATAATAATTCACGTACATTTGTAGTTGACCGAGATCTCCGTGGGTCACTGTAGTTGTTTTAATCTCAAAAATAACATGTGCTTTTAATAAGCGGTTGTAAAACACCAAATCAATGAAGTACTCGTCATCATCTAGTGTAATTCTTTTTTGACGAGCAATGAAAGCAAATCCATTACCAAGTTCTAGTAAAAAAGCTTCCATATGTTCAATCAAAGCTGATTCCAGTTCACTTTCACGATAAGATGATCTCTTTTCCAATCCAAGAAATTCTAGCACCATTGGATCTTTTATGACTTCACCAGGTTTTTCAGGTAAGCGTTCTTCTTTTGCAATTTCTAGCATTGCTTTTTTATCTGTAGACAATAACAATCGCTCGTAAAACAATGAGTTAATTTGTCTTTCTAACTCTCGACCGCTCCAATTATTTTTAACTGTTTCTAATTCATAATATTCTCGTTTTGTTTCATCAGTCATACTTGAAAGTAAGCGATACTGCATCCAATTCAATTGTGAACGCAGTGCATGCACAATTGGATAAGCTTTATAAAAGGCCACCGCTTGATGCAAAATTCTCTTCGAAAATCCGCTACCATGTTCTTCTAATAATACTTTCGAGAGATTTTCTACAGCGTATTTCCCATACTCTGCTCGTTCTTGATTATGTTTTTCTTCTACAACGATTCGCTCTCCGATTTTCCAATACATTTGAACACGCTCAAAATCAATACTTCTTATGGCATTGTTTTTTGCTGTATTAATGATAACTTGAACATCTTGCACTAATTTAGTTTGGCTAATTTGCAATGCATTATCCTTCATTTTTCCACCTACTAAGTATATTTATTTTTATCAATTTATAGCTTCATTTAAAAACTCGAACGTTTGATCACGCTTATTATACCACAACCATCAAGCTAACTTAAAGTACCAAAATCCCTCTTTCATCATAAATGGATGCCGAGTTATTATTCCCACAACGGATCGCACGGTCAAGTGCCATAATCGTTGCGATGGCTCCATCTATCAAAGACAATTTCTTTGATGTTAAAGCGTATACCTAGTTCCTCAATAAATGATTCAATAAAACCGTAATGCACCACGTTTCCTTCGGTTGTTTGAAGATGTCCTTGTTTGAGCCATAAATCATAAGGCACATTATCCCTTTTCACTCGTAAATCAAGGGTATCTTCTGGTATCCAAAAGTATGGCAGCACTGCATATTTATCATCTTAACTAGCCTTCAAGAGCCATTACCTCAACAATAGAAGCAGGAATTTCAATTCCAACCGCATAGCAAAATGCAATAATTTGACCTATGTGCATTTGCTCATGCCCTGTCATCATTGAAATAATTTGATGTACGTTTTGTTGTTCGCCATAGTAGTCCATCATTTCTATGCCAATAAGCGAGGTTAAGGCTTTTTCAAACTTAACATCAAGTTCATTCATTTTTGAAATAATATCTTGTGTAGGCAGATTTACATACTTATATTCTTCTTCATATGCCAATTTGTCTGTACCTAAAGAGCCGACAACATCTCGCTGAAATAAAGTTAGTTCATACATCTGTAGCCTTATGGTGTTTAGTTTTTTGCGTGGTAGAACTTTGTCGAGGTCTGCATCGCTTAATTCGTTTAAGAACGCCAGTGTAATCTTTCGTGTTTCTTTCCAGTCTGCTAAAAGTGCTTTTAGTGATTGTGCCATGTGATACCTCCGTGATTTTTAGATTAGTTTATTAAAATTAGTTAGCTCTTCTTCGTAGGATTTTGTTGGTCTGTCCATAAAATTATTCCTCCCAGCCAGTTTAGCTTAATAATCCATCAAGCCAGTCTGCCCCATTTGGATAAGCCGTAGCTATGGCTTCTTCCAACCACGACAACTATTCTAACACATAGGGACAACCCTACTCTTCTCTCATTTTGAAATATAGATTCTCAATAAACAAGCCAAAAACATCATTTTTTAACTCTTCATTTTCCAATGCTTCGTTGTTAAATTTCTGGCTAGAGTCCATGGCATCCATAATAGCATCATCTATTTTACCATTAAGAAACGTTCTGAAATTTTTAAAACCATTATGTTTTGCCTTCGTTCGTATATCGTCATCAGCAGCCAACGTTTCAAGGGTTTGCTCCACTACTTTATTGACAACGGTTGGTTCAAAATCCGTCCCATGAATAGCATTATATTCAGCAAGGATTTCAGACAACTTTTTAAACTGCTTATTAAAGGTCGGTAAGTTGGCACCAGGTAATCCAAATTCCCCAGCTTCTGTATCCAACTCAAGTTTTTCATGAGCCTTTTTTAATTTAATTCCGCCGAATTCTAAATCGATTTTATCGCTTAAATCGATTCTTTCTAAACCGCCAATTTTGATTTCTTTCACCAGATAGTACAGGAACAGGTACATTTCGTGCATGGTATTGTCTTTAAAGGCAGTTACCTGCGTCAAAAAATCATAAAACTTAATGAATCCACGTAAATCTTTCACGATGATTTCACGCTGTGCGTCATCATTTATGCCTAAAAATCGCTTATATGCACGGTCTAAATAATATTCTAGCTTCATCTTTCCTTCAATCTTGCTGTCGGTATAATAAACAAGACTGAAGTCTGCCATGTCAGTCGCATTTAAAATACTATACAATTCAATGCGAGATTTAATTTCATATATATCGTGAGGATTCACATCTTTATTCAATAACGTGTCTGTGTAATATTTGGAAAATGATTTTTCCATATCTTCATAACCATTAGCGAAGTCAAGAACAAAGGTTTTAGTTTTGCCGCTGTAGATTCGATTTAACCTAGACAACGTCTGTACAGCCGTTACACCACGCAACGTTTTATCCACGTACATGGCAACTAATTTCGGTTGATCAAATCCCGTCTGATATTTATCTGCAACAAGTAATACTTGATACGCATCAGAATTAAATTGATCTGGCAACTCACTTTCTGTGAAACCATTGACAGACACCTCAGAAACAGTTGTTCCATCAAAGTTCAATTCGCCGCTAAAGGCAACCAATGGTTTAATGCCAGAATAACCTTTTTCAACGATGTATTGATTGAAGGCGTTATAGTACTTATAAGCTTGCTGACGACTGCTAGTCACAATCATCGCTTTAGCTTTGCCGTTCAGTAAATGCATCACATGTTCTTTATAATGCTCAATGATGATTTTAACCTTTTGGGCAATGGTTGTGTCGTGTAGCTGTTTCAGCTTATTGATTTCCCGCTTCGCCTGTGACGTTTCAAATAACTCATCATTGTCAGTCTTCTCAATGATTTTCGTAAACGTCTGGTACGTGTAATAATTTTGCAAGACATTCAAAATAAACCCTTCATCAATGGCTTGTTTCATCGAGTAAATATCAAAAGGATGATAATCCCCCGCAACATCACGAACACCAAATTTTCTCAAAGTCTTAGGTTTCGGTGTCGCCGTAAAAGCAATCATCGAAATATTAGACTGTTTCTTCCGCGATGCAATATCTTCATCCATCTTCTCGTTAGCTAAGGCAATAATATCATCCATGTCATCAATCTCGCCGTCTTCATCACCATCACGATTTTTATTTAAGGCTGCTTTCACATTATTAATCAATGAACCACCTGTAGAAGAATGAGCTTCGTCAATAATAACCGCAAATGTTTTATCCCCAACCGCATTAACAGCATCCAAAATATAAGAAAATTTATGGATGGTTGAGACGATAATGTTTGTTCCTTTATTAATGGCTTTCACTAAATCCTCAGACCGTTCATCCTTTCCCATTACTTCCACATAAGCTTCTTGATGATCAATTTGTTGAATGGCTTTTTGCAATTGGCGGTCCACCACTATTCTATCGGTAATAATAAACACTGTATTCACAACTAACTTATTATCTACCTTCAAATTAGCCAATTGATGTGCCAACCATGCAATGGAATTGGTCTTGCCCGAACCAGCAGAATGTTGAATTAAATAATTCTTCTTTGTGCCAAACAAAGACATATCTGCAAGCAGTGTTTTAACTGCTCTTAACTGATGATATCTTGGAAAAATAATCGTTTCCTTTGTCGTCACCTTTCCCGTTTTTTCATCTTGTTCTAATTTTTGCTCAAGGAAGATGTATTTATCGACAAGTTGCAAAATCATTTCCTTAGTGAACATTTCTTCCCACATGTAAGCAACTGGGAACTTATCGTCAGTCCCTGCGTTACCAATACCAGTTTCATCATCGCCCTTGTTGAAAGGTAAGAAGCATTTAGGGGATTTACTTAACCTTGTAGACATAGCCACCGTTTTTAAATCCATAGCAAAATGAACCAGAGCACCCTTTTTCCAAGTGAAAAGTCTGGTTTTATGATTTCTTCCCATTAACTGCTTGATGGCATCATTGGTATTTTGTCCTGATGGGTTGCATTTCAACTCAATGGCAAATAACGGAACGCCGTTTAAGAAGATAACCAAATCAATACGTTTCGCTGTTACCTTTTCGTCGTACCTCACTTCCTGCATCACTGTGAATCGGTTAGCTTTAAAATATTTTAGGTTTTCGGGATTATCTGTCGTCGTAGGCTTTGGATAAAATAAATCGAATTTCGATTGATCAACATAAAAACCTTTTTTAAGAGCTGACAACGTTGAACCATTCTTGGAAGTGATAAATTTGTTGTAACCATTTAAAATCACGTCATCTGTATTAGTTCCATAAAAATCATACAATTTTTCATACTCTTCTTGCTGAGTATCTTTAATAAATGCCAACATCATTTCCCCATCAATGGCCATAACAGGGTCAAAATATTTTAAAGCAGGATCACGCTCGATAAAGTCATTATTTCCAACTAAATAGTCAATAATATAACGCTGGTACATATATCTTTCATTAATCAATGTCTTTGGCATTTCACTCGCCACCCCTTTTATATTCTGGTACTCTCTTTTTACCTGTCACGTATTCGTAAATAATTGAATTTTTTAATTTTTCAGTTGTAATCACTTTCTTCCTTATTTGACTCAATGTTAAATCTATATTCGCTATTTTCTCATCTAAGTATTCTGCTATTTTAATTTGTTGTTGAATATTTGGCTTAGTGAAAGAAAACTTAGTGAAAACATTTTGGTATAAATGCAATATAGTACTATTTCCGCTATTTTCAAAATTAAACCATAACCAAAACATTTCTGAATTTAAAACCCAAAACAAATATCGGGTGTTTATTCCGTCATTTGTTCTTATCCGTAGCACACCACTATTTAGTGATGCTTTCTCAGATAATCCTTCAATCATGGCTACTTTACCAACAGTACCATCTTTTGTAATTAGCAAGTCCCCATTTTCTACTTGTATCTCTTTAGCTTCTAACCAACGCTTTATTTCAATGTGAACTGCATTAGAAAAATTTACTTTGCCCTGGTCAAAATCCGTGCCAGTTATTAAAAATGGTCCTTCATCTTTATATTCCTCAGATGTTAAACCTTGCCATCCGATTCTTCCGTTTAATTTAGCAGAGTATCCGATTTTAGACACTTCCCACTCATATGGAATTTCCCCTATCCATTCTACACCAGTGTCCTTCATCAGTATATCCTTATCCAAACCTTTGGTGACAGCTTCATAAATAACCGATTTTCTGTAAGCTTGCAACTTTTCAATGGATGCTTTTGATTTCTCGATGATGGCATCAAGTTGGGATGTTTTATCGTCAAGGAGTTCAGCAATTACTTTTTGTTCATTCTTTTCTGGAATACAAATCTGTATAGTCGAAAGATATCCATTATTTATAATTGGTAGAGTTGTATATAACGCATTATCTTTAATTGATTGCTTTATTGATTGCATGTAATAAAGTAAAAATTTACTTTCTAAGTCGAAAGGTTTTAATGCTGTTACTTGCTGATTGCTATAGGACGTATTTGATGCATATCCAATTTTTCCGACAGTTGCACCGATTGCCACTAGCAAAATAGATTCATTTGGATAAAGTTTGACATTGAATTTTTTCACTGCTTCTACTGATATATGCTTTTCAGACAAATCTAGTAATAAATTTTCAGAGAAATCACCTGGTGTGAACCAATTAATCCCTTCATCATCAAGATTAATTCCTTCATTTTCACTAGGGGTAGTTCCCGTTTGGAGTTCGGATACATATTTTAATCTCTTTACCGCCCAATCACTAGGAATCCCACCGATATAACTTACCCCGCTATCTTTCATCTTATAATCCATTTTCCCACCCCCTAAACATCAAAAGACTTCAACAAGTCCGTAAGTTCTGTTTGAATTTGGTTAAATTCCGCCAGCAAGTCTTCTGATTTTTCTGGTGCTTGGTATTCATAAAAGTAACGTGTAAATGGAAATTCTGCACCTGTCTTGATGGTAATAGTTTTCCCCGTTAAATTTTCTTCAAATTGAGGGATAAAGTCTGGGACAAATGGTTTTACTTCTTTTTCAAAGTACTCATCTTCCGAAATAGACATTGGAATGAGCTCCGTGTCTTTAGTAGTTGTATCTAAAATTGGCTCTCCTTTTTTGTTGGTCTGAATTTCTGCTGTCTTGTCAATTTCAGAAAGCCCAAAGGCAATTTTTTCTTTGATAAATTTTTTCGTATCGGTTAAACCTGCTGTTTCAGCTTTTTCAGGAAAAATATTTACGCCATCGAAAATTTTGAGTAATTTCTCTTCAAAGGCTTTTGGTTCTTTATATGGTTGTTCATCTGGATCGATGTTGTCCTTTAACTTACTGATGATTTGATGATAGAATGGTTGATGAGCGAGGAATTTTTCTAATTTCTTCTGTTCTTTTTCTGGAATCGGATCCATCAATTGGATTTCATCAACTTTGTCTTGGTCGTAGTAATTAGATAATAGGTTACCATCCACTAGGTTATTAATTCTTTCCATGCTAAGATGATAGTTGCGTTGCAAGGGTTGGTACACAGAAAATTCACGATATAAGAATTCTTCGTTAGGGAAGATTTTGCTATACTTGTTTTCTTCAAAGTCGGCATACAGCTTTGTAATTTTTTTGATATGTTCATTACTCAGTTCGTTTCGTTTATTCCCCATAGAGCGTCGCATTTTTTGTGAAAATGTAGTGGCATTGATGAATTGGATTTTCCCACGGCGTTCTGGGCGCTTGTCATAGCTTAAAATAAAGGCGTAGATGGAAATACCTGTATTATAGAAAAGTTGATCTGGGAAACCAATGATGGCTTCGATTAAATCATTTTCCACAAGCCAACGACGTATTTGACTTTCTCCTGATGAGGTACCACCCGAGAATAATGGAGAACCATTGGTGATAATGGCTGCCCGTCCATTACCTTTATCCAGTTTGAATAAGGCGTGTTGCATGAATAATAGTTGTGCATCACCTGCTCCTGGTGTCATGGTTAGTTCTGGTCCATTTTTACCTACTCTGTGAGTAAAACGTCCCATTTTCTTACCCTTTACAGGCTTGTCTTGATCGTCTGAGTACGCGTCGTTTTCAACAAAATCCTTCGTTCCTGCTTCGGCTTTCTCCCCTGACCATGGCGTGCCAAACGGCGGGTTCATGATGACAAATCTAAAATCTTCTTTCGGGAATGCGTCAAATTTCAAAGTGTTTCTAAGTTGGATATTTTTGGCATTTTGTCCTTTAATAAGCATATCTGCAACACAGACAGCATGGGATTTATCAAGTATTTCCTGTCCATAAAGTTCAATTTCTACATTCTGATTATGACGGCTGATGAAATCGTAAGTGGTTGATAACATCCCACCTGTACCGCAAGCGAAATCACCGATTTTTACGATTGGGTGACCAGTCAAAATATCGTCACAGCCTTCTGCAAGCAATAAGTTTACTAAACAACGAATGACTTCTCTTGGCGTATAGTGATCACCAGCGTTGACGTTTTCTGAATAACGTCTTAAAACGTCTTCAAAGATATACCCCATTCGCATCGGATCAACCGTTTCCACAGAAAGGTCAAGATTAGCAAATTCTTTAATGATGGATAAGAGTTTATTATTTTTCGCAAGTTGACGAATCTCTGGAATAAATTTAAGATTATAGATGATATCTTTCACATTTGTTGAAAATGAGTCGATATAAAATTTGAAATCTTTCTCAATGGTGTCTGGCGATTCGGTTAGCCTTTGTAAAGTAAATTTACTAGTGTTATAGAATTCAAATCCTGAAAGCCGCTCAAGCATTTTTGTTGGCGTTTTTTTGTCTGCTTCATATTTTTCGACAACTTTATTTTTGGTTGCCTCAAGGGCACATTCAAAGCGTCGGATGATAACCATTGGAATAATGACGTTTTGATACTCTTCTGCTTTATAAGTACCACGCAATTTGTTGGCAATTTTTAAAACCAGATCGACTTCCTGCTTAATGTTGATATTTTTGTCCTCATACAGTGTTTCGATAATATTTTTTGACATTTCATTCTCTCCTAATGGGTTGTGATTACAAGATTGATGTCTTTTCCGTTTTGTAGTTCTCGAAAACTGGTCAACAAGGATATTTGAGATTTACTAGTTCTTGGGAACATATCAAAACATAACTCCTCCAATTATACCATTTTTCGCTTTTTAAAAACAGTACTCAACTTTCAGTTCACGCCCGTTTCATAAATTTTCCAAAAGTTTTCATTCCATTCATACACGCTCATTAAATACTGAGCTAATTTTTTGAGAATCCTGATTATAGTCCAGTTTTCTCAGCATTTTGATAAGAATTCATGCTTAAATCGTGCTAAATTCGAGAAATCCTTGATTTTAGTCCAGTTTTCTCAGTACTTTGAGAAGAATTCGCTCTTAAATCGTGCTAAATTCGAGAAATCCTTGATTTTAGTCCAGTTTTCTCAGCATTTTGAGAGAAATTCACACTTAAATCGTGCCAAATATGAGAAATCCTCGATTTTAGTCCAGTTTTCTCAGCGTTTTGAGAAGAATTTGCTCTCAAATCGTGCCAAATATGAGAAATCCTTGATTTTAGTCCAGTTTTCTCAGTGTTTTGAGAGAAATTCACACTTAAATCGTGCTAAATTCGATAAATCCTTGATTTTAGTCCAGTTTTCTCAGCATTTTGAGAGAAATTCACTCTTAAATCGTGCCAAATATGAGAAATCTTTGATTTTAGTCCAGTTTTCTCAGTGCTTTGAGAAGAATTCGCTCTCAAATCGTGCCAAATATGAGAAATCATCGATTTTAGTCCAGTTTCCTCAGTGCTTTGATAAGAATTCACGCTTAAATCGTGCCAAATATGAGAAATCATCGATTTTAGTCCAGTTTCCTCAGCATTTTGAAAGAAATTCACACTTAAATCGTGCTAAATTCGTGAAATCATCGATTTTAGTCCAGTTTTCTCAGTGCTTTGAGAAGAATTCGCTCTCAAATCGTGCCAAATATGAGAAATCATCGATTTTATTCCAGTTTTCTCAGCATTTTGAAAGAAATTCACACTTAAATCGTGCTAAATTCGAGAAATCCTTGATTTTAGTCCAGTTCCCTCAGTGCTTTGATAAGAATTCGCTTTTAAATCGTGCTGACTATTCAAAATGAAACACATATGAAAATTTATGAAACGGGCGTGTTTCAGTTAACGGTTCAAAAAATTCAAAAGAGCACCTTTTTTAATCAGATGCCCTTAACTTCGTATTTCTATGTCAATTCCCGATTTAAACTTGACCATAATGTGTTCGTCAAAGATCTTTACCTCCCCTATGTGCGGTTAGTTATTAAACCCCTTTAATTACTAAGTTCTTATAAGCCCAAACTGCGATTTTTTCAGCACCATTTCTACCTCTTATATCCCCTTGCTCACCGCACCACGTGACAAATAATAATTCGATTGCAATGATGAGCACTGGAATCATTTTGAGTTCTAACTCAGTAAATTTTTCGATTTCCTGATAGCCTTCAATTAAACTGTCATAAAATGCAAACCATTCATTTTCTTTTTCAGGAGTCTCTAAATAATCCACTAAAAGACCTGCTAGAAAATAAGCCAAATCGAAAATGCGGATATCTTTGCGTGTTAAATCAAAATCTAACCAACCAGTAAATTTCCCATCTTCATACATCACATTTCCAAATTGCACATCACGATGAATGATGGAGCGTTTAAGTTTATGATAATGTTTGGTTAATTTTCCATCTACCCATTGTATCATGTCTTCATTCACATCTGCGAGTCCTAGTTTTATCCATCCTGACCATTCGTTTAGGAAATCATTGTCTGAAACGTTCACATCTAACTCTAAGCTACTCAAAGACAGGTGTAATTTCGCTATTTCGTATCCTAAAATTCTCACTTCTGCATGCGATGCAGTTTTAATATTTTCTCCATTAATTCTCTTTGCCAGACAATAATGTTTGTCATAAATTACATCACCATCCAACATTTTCAAATAGGTGGTCACTGGTACACCTACGGATGCTAGCGCAAGGTTTAAGCCGATTGATTTTTTCAACTCTTCTGGATTACTAGTGTACTTCAGGAAATAGTCACTACCTATTTTCCAAGTTTTGTTGCCATTTGATTCATAATGTAATTCTACTGATTCATTTTCCATGTTCCAGTTTTTCAGAATTTCTTTCACGCTGATTCCTCCATATTGA
>JGI24703J35330_11748181_pt1 | contig 11614 bp, 12 predicted proteins | sample TergutNt197P1_FD_35330 | JGI IMG/M metagenome (IMG submission 35330) | reverse complement strand
GAAAAAATGGAACGCCTTGTGCTTGCCGAGTACGCGAAGTACAAAGCACGGCTTTTGAACGTTCCGCTGCCGGATTCGGGCGATGATGATTTAGAACCGGGAGCAATTACTGAAATTGAGAGTGCAGCTGAAATGAAAAAGAAGTGAAGTGTGAAAGATAAATTTCATGAATCCATTTGTGCCGAAGGCATGTCGAAAAGTATTGATGTATTTTCCTTTGAAAAGTCTTTGATTTCTCCGGCAGTAGCGAACGTCCATGTACATTATACGGTCATTTCATCTTTTGTCACAGGAAATTATGCAAATGCTGTGCTTGAAATTTATATGCTTGAAATTTATATTGACACCTGCGTCAATATAAGCCATAATAATGACGCAGGGTTCAATTTTGAATTAGGAGAGATGGACGTGCCGAAAGTAACAAAAGAATATTTCACTAATAAACGAAAGAAAATTGTTGATGCAACCATGCGAGTATGCGAATCGAAGCCTGCATATGCCGTTACTTTGCGTGATGTGGTAAAAGAATGCGGAATCAGCACAGGCGGGATTTACAACTACTTTTCAAGCATAGATGAAATTTTTGTTGAAATTCTAAATCAAGCATACGAAGAACATTCGGTAAACGATGAATTTGAAATGGTTTTCAAACGCGGAAAATCACCCAACGAAGTAATAACGGATTTTTTACTTTTTCGCGGAAGATTGATAGATGGCATTTATAAACAATTTGGAAGGTTGATATTTGATGTGCAAGCCATCTGTATAAATGACATGGAAAGAGGTCGCAAAATATTAGCAGGACTTAAGGGCAACGATGAAGGTTACAATTCATTCACCGCATTAAACAACTACATTGATGAACAAATAGCTAACGGTAGTTTCAAGTGCGCCATACCGAAAGAGCATATTTTATTTCTTTATGTAACCGCTTCCGATGGAATAAAAAAAGCCTTTGTTGACCCCGACAGCGCAAACGAATTGGCTCTTTTGGGTATTGCAAAAGAAGAATGTGCAACCGCAGAAAGCATGATGAAAATTTTGGCACAAGCGATTGTAAAATTGTTGGGTGGAAAATAGGGAGGTTATCATGGCTAAAATCAAAAATTTCACAGAAGAATATGTGGAAATAAACGGTATTCATCAATATTTTTTGCACTACCCCTCTTCGCAAAAAGAGGTCATTTTACATTTGCATGGAGGTCCAGGTTCATCTATGGCTAACGCCGCATATACATACAGTCCCATTTTGGATTGTTGTAACGTTGTTTTTTACGACCAGCGTGGAACAGGAAAAACGCAAAAGAAAAGCAAGTCCAAGCTAGAAGATTTAACTCTCGAAAACTTGATTGCGGATTTGAAGCAAACCATCGCCTACATTAAACAGAAGTACGCAACAGACAGGATTATCTTGCTGGGTCAATCGTGGGGAACTGTTTTAGGAACACAATATATCCTAAAATATCCGGAAGATGTGATAGGCTACATCGGCACTGGTCATTGCGTGGACACGCGCCGAGATATGAAAGTTATATACAACAAGCTGGAGGAGCTAATAGAAAACAAGGGAAATAAGAAGGATGCAAAAAAGTTAGCGGCAATGCAAAACTTGCCAACTATGAAGGTTGATGATAAAAATTATGTTGCTACGGATATGAAATTCACTTACATGAAATCAAAATATGGGCTAAACTTGAGAACAGGTAAATTGTTAAAAATCATGTTCAAAAGTCCGATTTTCAAGTTAAACGATATTTTTATGATGATTAAGGGCGTGAAGCTAAATTTTAATTTGACGAAATGGCTGACAGATTACAGCATTTGGGACACAACAGAATACTCTACCCCTGTGTTTTATATCCTCGGCAGGGATGATTGGCAAACTTCAAGCGTGTTGGCAGCAGAATATTTTGAAAAAATAAATGCCCCGCAAAAAAGGCTGTTTTGGGTGGAAAATGCAGGTCATGTTGCAGATTTGGATAATCCAACAAATTTTTTCGTAGCAATAAAAGAAATCATAGTGCAGTTGCGAAAAGAACATGAATAAAAAAACACAGCATTTATGCACACTTTGCGGTAATTTCGGCAAAATGTACAACGATATTAAGATATAACATATCATCTCAATACTTTTCATATGATGTTAAGTGGTTGTGTTGCTTAAGTCGGTGCGAAATAAACATTTATAGAATATCATCAAATATTTATTTAAGGAATGGATGTGATTTTCATTTGAAATTAATAAACGCGGATTGCTTAATCGCGATGGATGACTTGATAGCTGAAGGCGTAGTAATCGACATGGTGTTGTGTGACTTGCCCTACGGTGCAACAAAAAACAAATGGGATAGCATTATCGACATTGAATCTTTGTGGGTTCGATGGAAGCAATTACTGAAACCAAAAGGCGTAGTTGTGCTATTCGGGCAAGATAAGTTTACAGCAAAAATGATGTTGTCAAACGAAAAATGGCACAGATACAATCTAATTTGGCAAAAGACTACCCCTGCAGGATTTCTAAATGCAAAACGTATGCCGCTAAGAACTCACGAGGATATCATGGTATTTTACAAAGAACTGCCAACATACAATCCACAGAAAACCACAGGGCATCAGCGCAAAATCAGCAAAGCGGAACACAAAATTAATTGCGTGTTTCATGCAAAGGCTCAAATTTATTTTCTCACCCGAAGCAGCGTTCTTCGCTTTAATGCTTTTTGTCGGGCATCGCTTGGCGCAGACCGACTTGGTTTGATTCCAGGGTATAACATTTCCCCAAATGGTGTCGCAATATAACATTTGCCGCCGAATGCAGTTCGGCAAGCACATTTTCGTGGGCGTTGAAATGAAATGCTGACGAAAGCTTACTGTTTAAAATAAACGAGACAGCGGCGGCGGCGGCTTGTGAAATTTTGAAATCGTTCCCGCACTTAGGGCATAAAAGCCCCTCGGGGCCCCAGAAGAATTCAAGCATTGTGTCATTTGCGGGAAGGTTACATATTGCGCATTCTTCCGAGTGCGGGCGAATGCCGTAGGCATCCAAAAATTTTAGAAGGAACACGCCGATTATTTGCGCCGGCGGGAATTTTCCTTTTGCCAAGAGCGATAACGATTTTAACGCCAGAAGTAACACATCGTCACAGTTACTGTTCTCCAATAAGTTTTTTTCGCAAACCTCTGTGATTTGATGCGCGGCACAAATCCTGTCGTAGTCTGTGCGCAGATTATAAAAACTTTCTATTACTTCTGCCTGAGCCACGGAATAAAAACCGCGTCCCTCAGCCAAAATAAAATCTGCATATGTAAAAAGCTGCGAAGCCGCTAAAAATTTACTTCGCGGCTTGCGTGCGCCGCGTGCGTAAACCATCAAACGCCCGCGGTTTTTGCACAAAAGAAGCAGGCGTTTATCTGCTTCGCCCGCTTCATACTCTCTCAAAACCAATCCTCGCGCTTTAAGCGTTTTCATACTGTTTGCACTTCCAAACCTAGATTCTTTGTGTTTTTGCACTCGAATTTCTTCTGTCTTTTGTGTCGCGCCACTCATTGCGCAGTCTTGTGTATTCAAGGTACGCAAGCGGGTCGCCCGAGATTGCAAAAACTTGCCAAGAATTTTCGTTATTCATATGTTTTCCCCTCTTATGTCTAAGAACCGGTGTTCGACTCAGGTACAGACGATTCCATAGCTGTATTGAACACAGGTTTTATTTGACTACATAAATTAGTTTTTGCTTCACAGAGGGTTTATATCCGGGCGAATTTTTGGCAAAACAGGAATTAATTTCGTCCAATCCATAAAATTCTTTCTTTTGCGGTTGCTTTTGCATAACGCAAACCACGACGGATTTCAAAGTCCACATATGGTGGTATTACTGTTGGCGTTCTGGACATTTTCATTTTGGCCCAACCTCTTAACTCGCCTATTTTGGGTCTCCATAGCCAAAATTTTTCAAAAGAAAATCATTGTCGCGCCAATTTTTTTTCACCTTAACCCATAAATCAAGGAAAATAGGTGAGCCAAGAAGCAGTTGAATATCACGGCGGGCGGCGGTTCCGATACGTTTTAACATGCTGCCGCTTTTGCCGATAATTATTGCTTTATGCGATTCCTTTTCGCAAAAAATTGTCGCGCCTATGTCCACAATTGGATTTTCAGGGCTTTCGTTGCGGGGTTTCATTGCGGTTATGTCCACTGCAAGGCCGTGCGGTATTTCATCCTGTAAGTACAACAACGCTTTTTCGCGTATTATTTCTGCCGCAATTTGACGTTCGGGCTGGTCGGTAATTTGGTCTTCGGGGAAGTACATCGGCCCTTCCGGCAACATTCCCTTGATTGCGTCCAAAAGTGCCTGAACATTCTCGCCCGTAAGCGCGGAAAGCGGCACAATATCTCGGAATTTATATGCCCCATTATATAGTTCGATTACCTTCAAAAGCCCGGGCTTGTCTACGGTGTCAACCTTGTTTACCGCCAAAAACACAGGGCTTTTCACCCCCGACAGGCTTTTTATAATTGCGCGGTCGGCTTCATGAATTTTCTCCCGCGGCTCTACCATGTAAATTACAGCGTCTGCCTCGTTTAACGCGGCGTTCGCGCTTTTCACCATAAAGCTTCCCAGCTTTGTAGAAGGCTCATGTATACCGGGAGTATCAATGAATACAATTTGATACCCTTCGCCCGTTAATATACTGCGAATTTTATTGCGTGTTGTTTGCGGTTTATTTGATACTATGGAGATTTTCTCGCCTATAAAATAATTCATAAGCGTTGATTTTCCCACATTCGGACGCCCAAGAAGCGTAACAAACCCCGAGTGGAAATTATTAAATTCGCGAATACGGTTTTTCATTCCACAAACCTCCCTATCACCGATGCCGCAATTGTTGCCGCAACTATCAGCGCGAAAACGGAAGCAAGAAAAACCGCACCCGCCGCGGCGTCTTTTGCAATTTTTGCAAGGGGATGCGCCTTGCCGCCGGTGAGCATATCTACAATTGCTTCAATTGCGGTGTTAATAAGTTCTGTTGAAAGCACAAAAAAAATTGCGAAACCCACAAGCACAAATTGCATCGCATTCACCTGAAAAATAATGCACGCAAGTACAGCCAAAATAGCCATAATTATTTGTATGCGAAAATTACGTTCGCGCCGCGCTGTGTTGCGTATTCCCGAAAATGCATACCCTGCGGATTCAAACCAACTGCGGCTTTTGCGCGGCTTCATGTCAAAACCTCTTCCCAACTGCGGCTTTTGCGCGGCTTCATGTCAAAACCTCTGCCAAAATGTTTTCTTGAATTTCCTTCATAATTGCTTCGTCGTTCGGGTCAGCCTCATGGTCCAGCCCAAGCAGATGAAGTACCCCGTGTACGGTTAAAAAAGTCAATTCGCGCTCGAAGGAATGCCCAAATTCAGAAGCTTGACGCGCCGCCGTTTCTGTAGAAATTACGATATCCCCCATTGGAAACGCGCCGCTTTCCGGCACAGCCCCCACCGTCGGGAAGGAAAGCACATCGGTTGGTTTGTCCATTTCGCGATAATTTTTGTTCAGCTCTTTAATTTCCGCGTCGGATACGAAAGAAATGTTTAATTCATAGGCCAATTTTCCTGCGTCTTGCAAGTCAAAACCCTGCCTTAGTGTAGCCAAAACCGCACGTTTAAGCGTGACATACAGTGGTTTTGCTACGGGGGAAATGCCCCTGTCGTCCCAATAAATTTTCATACTCTTACCGCTTCCTTTTAACTCGCCTTCGGCGCGTTTTCATGTTCCGGTTTACACTATCTTTTTTTTCGGCGCAGGGTAGGCAATGCGCTCGTGATACATGCCTTTCAGCACGCGGAAAAAGCTTTCTTCGATTACAATAACGTCGCGAATGCTTAATTGACTGTCTGCCAACTGGCCGTCGTTTAATTTGCCGCGAATGATAAAACGTATAGTCTTTTCAACTTCATCTACAGATTGCATTTTCGGAATCATACTGCGCACCGCCGCCTCAACAGAATCCGCAAGCATAACACAGGCAGACTCCTTTGTTTGCGGTATTGTGTGCGGATAGCGGAAATCTTTTTCGTCGCATTGCACGCCGGTTTCACGCGCCTTGGAATAAAAAAATTGCAAAAGCGTAGTGCCGTGATGTTCCATAATCATATCGCGAACAAACTGCGGCAAACGATGCTCGGAAGCAAGGGTTAGCCCATACGAAACGTGGCTCATAATCAACTGCGCGCTGTTAATCGGGTCAAGATGGTCATGGGGGTTTTCCCCATCAAGGTTTTCCACAAAATAATGCGGAAATTTTAGTTTGCCTACATCGTGGTAATACCCGCCAACCCGTGCGGCGTGGGCGTTAGCACCAATGTCATAGGCGGCTGTTTCTGCCAGGTTAGCAACTATCAGCGAGTGATGGTATGTTCCCGGGGCTTCAATTGTAAGCCGCCTAAGAAGCAAATTGGTGGGGTTGGTTAAATCCAAAAGTTTTACCGGGGTTACTACACCAAAAAAAGTCTCCCATAAAGGCAGACTTCCCATGCACAAAAATACTGTTAAAATTCCGCTTAAAGCCGCAAACCCTGCGGTGATAAACAAGCCCTGAACATCGTCAAATACGGCATTTCTTTCCACGATAAACGAAACTGCAACCGCAAGCGCGAACATAATTGCCGAAACCAAAAGCCCCACCCAAATAGATTTCCCCCGTTCGGTTGTGTAGCGCGAAAACATGCAAAAAAGCATAGCCGATGCGGTATAAAATAATAAATATGTTAAATCGCCTTCAATCACAAAAAAGAAAATTATAATAAGCGAAAAAGAAAACACAGCGGCGCATCGCCTGTCAATAAGAATGGAAACAAGCATTGGGAAAATCAGAATAGGCAAAAACGGGAAAGAAACACCCAAGGTCCAAACAAGCACCAAAACAAGCAAATACAAGGAAAGCAGCAGCATTTTTTCCTTAAAATTAGCTGAAATGGCGGGCCTGTACGCCGCAAGATACATCAAGCAAACAAGAAAAAGCACCGCAGTTAAAAAGAAAACCCCAAGCATTGGAAAAATATTGTCAAATAATGATTCCGGGGCAAGCATGTCCAAATCAAGCAAAATATCGTAAATTTCTTGCGTTACATACCAGCCCTCGTCCACGATTATTGTTCCCTCTTGGATTGTTGCAATTTCATAATTTGCGGCTTCGCGCTCAAAGTTTTCCAGATTCAACGCTTCGTCCGAAACGGCATTTATGCTGAGGGAAAACAATATAACCTCTTCCGCAATTTCGTCTGTGATTCTGTCAAGCGCGTATTCTGTGAGTGCGCGCTGGACTGCGCGTTCGGTCATAAAGTCAATTACATGAATAGTCTCGGTGGTTTGCACGGCAAATGCGGCAGATTCTACCGCGTGCCAAAATAATTCAAAATGTTCGTCCGTCATTTCCAAAATAAACTGCTGCTGTGCCTCGCTGTATCCCACAGGCGACGGAAATGTTAATATCGCCTCGCCCATAAACTCGGGGCGTTCCGGCGGCGGCTCAATTGTCGGAACCGGCGGCGGCGGCGTTCCCGCTACCAAAGCCGCGTCTGCTTGTTGTTGCCAACGGTTGATGGTTTGCTCTGCCTCGACTTCGTGGGATGCCCGTAATGCCTCCCACACAGCCAAATCGCGCTCATATGCTTCGCGCTCCAAACGGTATGCTTCTCTTGCGATTTCAAGCTCGGTACGCCTGTGGTGCCTTAAATTATTCTCAACAATCGCCCATTCCCCCGGGTCCAGGGTAAACACTTCAGCCAGCCCTTCGGCAAGAACCCGCGCCGCGTCACGGTTACGCTGTGTTTGCGCCCTGTTTTCCACATTCCTTGGCGCACGCACAAGTATTTCTGAACGATACCCCACCGCCATAATCAGCCCCGTATTAAAATACGAGCCCGAAGCAATTGCCGCGCAGGTTATCACAAAGGCCATGAAAACAATTATTGCGTTGAACAATTTGTTTCGCATTGTACGCTCCTTTAAGATATTGCGACGTTAAATTGAAATCGGTGTCGCAATCCCTCGAGGTTCTTATTTCCGGGCTTTCTTATATGCGGCACGCGCCGCCTGTTTATCGTATGCGTTGATTATTTTTTGCACAAGGGGGTGGCGCACAACGTCACGGCTTGTAAGTTGGCTTATCCCGATATCTTCGATGTTATCAAGGATTTTTACTGCCTCAACCAAGCCTGATGTTTTGCCCTCGGGTAAGTCAATTTGGGTGATGTCGCCTGTGATAATTGCTTTTGAGTCGCGCCCAAGGCGAGTGAGAAACATTTTCATTTGTTCGGGCGTGGTGTTTTGGGCTTCGTCAAGTACGATGTAGGAATTGTCCAAAGTGCGGCCGCGCATATATGCGAGAGGGGCAACTTCTATAAGATTGCGCTCGAAGTTTCGTTGGAAGGTTTCCGCGCCCATTATATCATGGAGTGCATCGTAGAGGGGGCGCAGGTAAGGGTCAACTTTTTGTTGCAGGTCGCCCGGCAAAAAGCCCAGTTTTTCGCCCGCTTCAATGGCAGGCCTTGTTAAGATTATTCGATTAACTTGCCCTGCACGAAATGCCGTGATGGCCATAGCCATTGCAAGATATGTTTTGCCTGTGCCGGCAGGGCCTATGGCAAAAACAATTGTGTTTTGGCGTATTTGGTCTATATATTTTTTTTGGCCGACGGTTTTTGGTTTAACCGGGCGGCCGCTTATTGTGTTGCAAATTGTGTCGTCGGAAAGGTTTTCGATTTGCTCTAACCGGCTTACAAGATGTTCTTCCTCCAACGAGGCAATGGAGTAATTAACTTGTTGCTCTGCTATAGTTTCGCCTTTTTTTGCCAAGGATACAAGGTGTCGTAAAACTTTTTCTGCTTTATTTACATTCGCAGACGGATTATTTGGCATAACATGCACGCCGTCGTCGCGGTTTACCACCGTCACCGAAAACGCCAATTCTATTTTTTTTACATGCTCGTCCAACTTGCCGAAAACATTGAGTATTAACGCGCTTGGAATTTCTACGGGCATAAAATAAATACCTCCCAGCCAATGATTCAGGCTTATTCTATCATAATGAGGGTTTATGGTATACTCAATTTTATGGCAACCTTTAAGCGGTACGCAGGTACTAAATCGGGTTTTTTTGCAGGTTGCAATAAAGGAGAACGACTATGAAAATCGCAATTATCGGGGCGGGCAGTACTTATACGCCGGAGCTTACAGAGGGTCTTATAAATCGCAAGGGAATTATGCCTGTGAGCAATGCCGTTTTGATGGACATTGATGCCCGAAAATTAGACATTGTGGGCAATTTAACGCGGCGAATGATTAAACATTCGGGCATGGAATGTAATGTGGATTTGACCGACGAGTATGACAGGGCCCTTGATGGCGCGGATTTTATTTTTGTGCAAATGCGAGTGGGGCAACTGCCCGCAAGAATTTTGGATGAGAAAATCCCCCTGAAATATGATTTAATCGGGCAAGAAACCACGGGAATCGGCGGTTTTTTTAAGGCATTGCGGACGATTCCTGTTTTGATGGATTTGACAGAGCGCGTGAAACGGCTTTGCCCGGACGCATGGCTTTTAAATTTTACAAATCCTTCGGGAATTTGTGCGCAGGCGTTGCTTGAACACACAAATGTAAAAACGATTGGCTTATGCAACGCACCAATTGGAATTATGGCAAACCCTGTAGAAAAATTTGCTGAAGAAATTGGCGGAAACGAGACGGAAATTGATTATGTAGGGCTTAATCACCTAAGCTTTTTAACAAGTATTCGCGCAGGCAAGCGGGATTTTCTGCGGGAGGCTGTTGAAGGTAATGACGAGTTGTTAGAAAAACTTGATGGACAGATGGGCTTTGGCAAGGATGTTATACGAAAAATAAAAGCAGTGCCAAGTTATTATCTGCAATATTTTATCCACCCGCGTGAGTCTTTGAAAAAACTGCACGCTTCTGAGAAAACTCGCGGCGAGGAATGCATGGAAATTGAAGAAGAATTATTAAAAATGTACACAGATGCTTCACTTTTTGTAAAACCCGAGCAACTTTCCAAGCGTGGCGGCGCAATGTATTCAGAGGCCGCCTGCTCGCTTGCAGAGTCAATTTTCACGGACAATCGCAAAATTCATGTTGTAAATGCCCGCAATAATGGCGCGATACCGTACATGGCACCGGACGACATTGTGGAAACCCGCGCCGTCGTTGGCAAAAACGGTGCGGAAACGCTTTCTGCAAAAGAGGCAGGCGGCGAATACATTCAAGGGATTATGCAGGCAATCAAAACCTATGAACGCCTGACAGTAAAGGCGGCACTTACCGGTTGCCGCGATTCTGCAATTGCCGCTTTAATGGCAAACCCGTTGGTAGGCGATTACGACGCGGCAGTCGGTTGCTTTAACGAAATGTTGGAGGCGCACAAAAAATATTTGCCTTTGTTTTTTGCCGGGTGAAACATTATGCCCAAGGGCGGTTCAAAACTTTTTTGCGGTATTCCGGGTCGGGCACAATGCCGTCGGCGATTTCCTTTGCCCACAAAACACCGCCTGCGGCTGCGGGTGCTTTGAGGTTTACAATGCGGCAGGTTTTTCCGCTTAATTCGCTGACGGTTTTGATAAATGCGGCGTTCATGCCGTCGTAGGGGATTTTCCAAATTGTTCCTACCTTTATAATGTCTATTGGGTTTTCTTCCGTTCCGAAACCTTTAAACCCCAGATTTCGTATGCAACCTGCTGCTGATTTTGCTATGGAAATTCCTACATCGTCAAAAATTTTTTTTGCAACGGCATCACCCGCCAAAGCTGCTTTCACGCCGATTTTTATAATGTCCGTCATATGTTTTTCCAAAGCCGGGTAATCGCTTATGACGGCAGATAAATCTTGGGGATTTGCGTCAATAAGTCGCATAACATCGGCAAACATGGAAGATTCCGCGCCGCAACGATAATAATGCGCATACATAAATGTGATGATTCTGTCGCGAATGTAAGTGCCGCCTGCCGTATCCCCCGAAAGTGAACCCACTCCCCCCACTTGCAAAAATTTGCCGCAAGTGTCTGCCCCTATTACCACCGTTCCCGTGCCATTTACAACGCACAAACCAACGCCGTTTTCAGACGCCGCTTTTATACCCAAAATGCCGTCGTTAAACAAGCCGTATTGTGTAAACCCAATGGATTCTACACGTTTTTTTAATTCGGCAACCTGATACGGCAAATCTGCACCGGCAAGGCCAAAACCTGCCGCCTCAATGTTTTTAACGCTGATTCCGTTGCGGGCAAAAAGCTCGGAAAGCTGCGCGCTCATTGCTTTCTCCATGCCGGCAAACCCATTGCCAAACTGCTCGTGGCTGCATGTGCCTGTACGATGCATATCTGCGTATTCGCCGTCTGTTGTGTATAACAGATAATCCGTTTTTGTGTTTCCTCCGTCTACGCCAAGGAAATATTTTTTCATAAACGTCACCCCTTTATATTACTCCGCCAGCGCGGTGCGAAATTATGCCAGTGCAGGATAACCTAATAAAATTACGAAATTATTAACCGTCAAAGTATTTTCTCCGCGAAATGCACGAAAACACATATGCACTTCGGATTACAATAACA
>JGI24703J35330_11748182_pt1 | contig 11618 bp, 14 predicted proteins | sample TergutNt197P1_FD_35330 | JGI IMG/M metagenome (IMG submission 35330) | reverse complement strand
TTACTCGTGCGGTGTCGTCTACAACTACAATGCGCACACCAATTTCGGAGCTTAAAACGCCTACCCGCCGCTGTAACTGGCGTACAGTAGGCGCACTGCGTTGCAGACCCTCGAAGGTATAGCGAGTGGTGACAATATCGCTCATAACAACCGCAAGAGGGCGCACTTCACTGATTCGCGCATTGATAAAATAGTCTTGGATAAACGCAATTACGATGTAATTGAAAATAAGTAGTGGCACGATACACAGCGCGATATAAGAAAGCGCGAGCCGCCACCGAATACTGTGATACCAAACAAGCTTATCTGAAATAGTAGCCCACCCCCCAGCCCTTGCGGGCAGCGATATTGAATCTATCTAAAATAGTAGCCTACCCCCCACTTTGTAAATATATATTTAGGGTCTGATGGATTTTCTTCTATTTTTTCACGCAAACGGCGCACATGAACATCTACTGTACGCACGTCTCCTGTGTTATCCGCGCCCCATAGCTGGGTTAAGAGTGCCTCGCGGGTGTAAACTTTTCCTACATTGTTCATCATAAATTCCAGAAGGTCGTATTCCTTTGCAGTTAAGTAAATCTCGGCATCCATTACAAAAACACGCCGCGCTTGCATATCCATTGAAACATCGCGCACGGTAATTATATGGGTCTTTTGGATGGGACGCTCCCGCGCCGCACGGCGCAAAATTGCTTTAATCCGCGCTTTTAGTTCGAGAATATTAAACGGCTTTGTAATATAGTCATCCGCGCCGTATTCAAGCCCCATGATTTTATCCATGTCTTCGCCCTTTGCAGTCACCATCACAACGGGTACCGCGCTAAACTCCCTAATTTGCCTGCACACGTCTGTGCCTTCGATTTTCGGAAGCATTACGTCTAAAATAATCAAGTCATACGCATTGTCCCGCGCCATTTGCAGTGCTTCTTCGCCGTCATGCGCCATATCAACCTTCATTCCGTCTTGCTCCAGACTGAATTTTATGCCCTTGACGATGTTTTTTTCATCATCTACCACTAAAATATGCGCCATTTACTTCTCACCTCATATATATTTTAACCACGAAGGGAACGATTACAATTTCTAAGACATTTTCCTGTATAATTATATTATATCTACTTGTAGCGCAAATTACCAGTGTTTACGCACAAGAACTTCCCCCACCGCCGGAATATAGTTCTGCGGCGGTTGTACTGATGGACGCATCCACCGGGCTCGTTTTGTACGAGACGGAGGGAAATACACAAATGTACCCCGCAAGTATCACGAAAATTATGACTGCGCTGGTAGTTCTGGAGCTTACAAACGACCTTGCCGAACGGATTGAATTCTGCGACGACTCGGTATGGACGATTCCGCGTAACTCCAGCCATATTTACATGGACGTTGGCGAAACACTAAGCGTCTACGAAGCCCTATACGCGCTTATGCTTGAATCTGCAAACGAAGTTTCTGTGGCACTCGCGCTCCATTTCGGGGGAAGCGTAGAAGAATTTGCCGATTTAATGAACCGACGCGCCGCCGCCCTTGGCGCGACAAACACGCATTTCGTGAACCCAAGCGGACTTCCCGCACGCGGGCATGTAACAACCGCATACGACATGTCCCTAATAATGCGCGAAGCTGTGGAGAACCCCATTTTCAGAAACATAATTTCCACTGTCCGCTTTGACATCCCTCCCACAGAGCGTCAGCCCGAATACCGCCACCTTTTAAATTCCAACCGCCAAATCCGTCCGGGAACGTTTTTTAATGAATACGTTGTAGGAGGAAAAACAGGCTGGACAACCCCAGCAGGAAACACCCTCTCTACCTACGCATACAAAGACGGTCGCCGCCTAATCGCAACTGTTTTGCACGGTGAAGGTTCTGCCGCGTACAATGATACTTTCTCACTGCTAAACTACGGCTTTGCATTGCCAATGGAAACAGTAACTATCTTCGACTCCTCAGCATATTCAATAACAGTCCCAGTAAAGCAAGATATCAACGGAAATCCAACAGAAATAGGGCGCGTCCGCCTAATGTCGGACAGCGACCTAACATTTGACCTGCCCCTCGATTGGTCACACGCATGGCTTCGCTACGAACTGTCCGTCCCCGATACCCTGAACCCCCCTGTGCAAATAGGCGAAAACGCCGGGCGCGTTGCCGTTTATGTACAAAATATCCGCGTGGGAGATGTACCCCTCACCACCCGCGATGCCGTTTTCGCCTACACCCCACCCGCTGAAAATGAAGTCCCATACACCTACATTCCCGAACCAACCTACGAATACAGCCATTCGGAATACAACCATTCCGAATATATCCATTCAGAAATTCCACAAATTTTCACAGGCAGACTGGAATTCCTAAATAATGAATATATCCTAACCCTCATCATCCCCATCTCCATCTCTCTGACAACTCTACTCATCGCTCTCATCGCCGTCCTCACCCGCGAAAAACGCCGCATCCGCAGAATACTCCGCGCACGACGCGCAAAGTTCTCTCGCTATCCGCATTATCGCTATAAGTAGTTTGACATTTTTCATCGACAAAGTCTGAATAGTAATGTATTATTACGCCAAACATATTTTCTAAATAAGGTTGCGAAATAATGTATCAATTCAGAGACCCTATACATGGTTTTATAGACGCGAGCCCGCAAGAGATTAAGATAATTGATTCTGCGCCGTTTCAGCGGCTTAGGCATATCAAGCATCTTGCGACAACATATTTGGTGTATCATGGCGCAGAGCATACTCGCTTTGGACATTCATTGGGGGTTATGCACCTTGTAACAAAAGCTTTTGACTCGACCTTGGCTAACTACAAAGCCTCATATGGCGAGGATTTATTTGAACCAACAACAGCAAAATGGTATAGACAAATTTTAAGGCTGATTGCGCTAACGCACGATTTGGGACATGCTCCTTATTCTCACGCATCGGAAGCATTATTTGAAGGCAAACTTGAACATGAAGACTACACCCGAAAAATTCTGTACGAAACTGAAATCGCAGATTACGTAAATGAAATAGGACAAGCATTTCAAGAAGAAAATGGTAACGAATATTATATAAATCCTGAATTATTATGGCTTATATATCATGAAAAAAATCCAGAGCTTAATACTAGTTTTATCATGCCCGACTTTAAATTTTTGAGAAGTTTTATGGATAGCGAGCTGGACTGTGATAAGATGGATTATTTATTACGCGATTCTCATTATTGTGGGGTGAACTATGGTACTTATGATTTAAGCAGACTGCTATCTTCTCTCAATGTATACAGGGAAAAAACCAATAAAATTATGCAATTAGCAATAAACCGCAGCGGAATTCACTCCCTCGAAGAGTTTGTAATTGCAAGATATTTCATGTATATACAAGTATATTTCCACAAAACCAGAAGGCTCTTAGATATACTGCTGGTAAAAAGCATAGAAAGTATTTTACCAAACAAAAAATACCCTTTAAATGTAGACGAATATTTAAAATTTGACGACAATGTAGTTTTCAACAAAATAAAAGAATCCCAAAATGAACACACGAATAGATTTATCAATAGGCAAGTAATGACATGCGTGTATGATTCCGGTACACATAGCGATACGGCAAATGACATAAAAATATACAAGCTTGTATTAAATGAATTAAGACAAAATTTAAATTGTGAAGTTATAGAAGACACTCCGGGCAAACTGGCTCACATGATACCACTTTTGGAAGTATACGATGTAGAAAGCGGCAAAGGAATACCGGTGCTTGTTCAGCACTTAAATCGACCTGCGAGCGCGTCAACAGAATCGGTTCTACTAAAAAGCCTTATCAACAAACCTATAAGTATAATGAGGCTTTATGTAGAAAAAAGTCACGCCAGCAAGGCAAAAGAATTAGTACGAAAATTTATTAATCCAGAGGGTGAAAATGATGAGTAAAATAGAAAATAGTACAGCGTATGTTATAAAAAGAATAAAAACTCTCAAAGGCGAAAATCCGGGAAAAAAGGCGTTGCAAAAATTAGTTTTTTTAATGGTCGAAAAAGGGATTCCCTTAAATTATGAATTTGGGATTCATTTTTATGGACCCTATTGCGATTCCCTAAGCATGGAAATCAATAGTCTTCGCGCTTACGACGTTGTTAATATAGTGGAATCAGGATATTCTCATAAAATAAACGTCAATGATAGTATAGAAATTTTGCCAAGCGGCTTAACCGACGAACATATACAAGCTGTGGACGATGTTATTATTAAATTCAAAAACATGTCGCCGTCTGATTTAGAGCTTCTTACTACCGCAATTTACGCATATAACCACTTGGAAGATAAATCAAAAGAAAGCGTTACCGCAGGCGTAAAAAAAATTAAGGGAGAAAAATATCCCGACGATAAAATTCGGCTCTCCCTTAATGATTTTGCTTATTTTAATAAAGCATTTTCTTAAAGCGCATTTTTAGCTTCCATAGTCCTCTAAAATGCGAGTTAACGCCTCCTCGGTGTAGATGTGAATACCCTGAGCGAGGCGTTCTTGTTCTTCAGGGGGGAGGGCGTTTACCGGGGTGAATGTTAGCTCTCTCAGCTCAGTTTCTTCCCCTGCATAATACACAGCAATATAACCATCTCTGGATGTTACAATGAAATTGTGCGCAGGTTCGCTATCGCTTATCACCGTTTCCGGTTCAGCCTCTGCTAATTCGATAAAACCAGCGTCGGATTCATAAGCTGCGGCGGCAATGCCGTCTCGCGCAGAAACCCCAATCGGCCCGAAAACAAAGTATCCCAGCGCGATACCCGCCAAAGCCGAAGCCACACATGTTCCGCAAATTAAAGCAAAGTACTTACTTTTACCCATAAAATTTCTCCTTTCAGTTTCAACTCAAAACCTTGGGGCTTCGCTCCAAACCCCAGAAACTTTTGAAAAAGTTTCATCAAAACTTTGTTAAAATCGTGCATTCGCACGATTTTATTTTTAATGACAAAGTTTTTGCCTCGCTTTTTTAACAAAGCGCACCTGCGGTGCGCTAAGGTGCGCTGGTGCGAATCATCACACTTGTGTAATAAGCTCAGTTTCCTAGCGTATCAAAAAGCGAGCAGGGGTTTGGGGACGGAGTCCCCAAGGTCTTAAAAAGCAAAACACACACTCTAACTGAAAGTATTACCATTTTATGGTTTAACTATCCGTGCATCTCCCCAAATTCGTTCGAGATTATAATAATCGCGTGATTCTTTATCGAATAAATGAACAATTACAGTACCGAAATCCAGCAGAACCCACTTACCGGATTGTAAGCCCTCGGTGTGATGAAGTTTCATGCCGTGGGCTTTTAAGAATTCATCGGCGGCTTGGGTTAGGGCTGCGAGCTGTGGCGCGCTTCCGCCTGTGGCAATTACGAAAAAGTCGGTGATGGGCGAAAGACCTCCCAGTTCCATTATGACGATATCTTGTGCAAATTTTTTATCAAGTTCCGCGTGCAGTGCTAAAACAATATCCAGTTCTTTCACGTCTTGTCACCTCTTCAATGAGTTTAAAGCATCTTTGCTATGCTGATGTATGGGTTTTTTGCGTTTTATCAAGTCGCTTATGGTGTACTTCATTCCTATAACCAATGCCTTGTCAATGTCGATGTAGGCTTGGCGGCGCATTTCTTCCAGTGGTGGGTATGGCTCACGATAGGGTTCGATGAAATCTGCAAGCATGATTATTTTATCTAAAATTGCCATGTTGCTACTTCCCGTGGTGTGGTGGTGAATTGCTTGCAAAATTTCGGGGTCTTCCACTTGGTAATCGCGCTTGGCAGATTCCGCGCCCAAATAGCTGTGGGCAATGTCGATATCGGCATAAAGAATTTCGTCTAAAGGGATGTTCCATATTTCGCATAAGATGCGTTTTTTTGCCGCGCTGAATTCCTTCGCGCAGTCGTGCAAAAGTGCAGCCCAGCGTGCCTTGTTGATATCCGCGCCGTAATGAGCTGCGAGTTTTTCTGATTCTATTATCGTGCCGAGTGTGTGGCGAAATCGCTTAGCTGAAAGCCGCATTTCGAGGCGCGACTTTGCAGCATCGAATTTTTCGGGGGTCAAGCTTGTCCCAAAGGTTTGGAAAAGCCCATGCCTTCGGGCATAATCTTCCGCAATGCGCGGCATTAGCCCCCCGACGGGTTCGTTTGCGATAATTTTCTCGCGCACTTCGGTTCCGGAAATTTCGAGTAGCGGTCCTTCAAAAACATGTATAATTGCCGAATATTTTTTTCGTAAATTTTCAATAAAATCCATGCTAAGTTCATATCCCGGACGCTTTACTGCGATTAATTCGCAAAGTTTCAGCAGGCGTTCCGCACCCTCCCACGAGAGGATTTCTGTTATTGCGTCCGCACCGATTATAAAAAAAATTTGTGCTTTTTTTGGACAAATTCTCCGCAAATCTTCGATGGTGTCAACGGTATAACTTGGACCTTCACGGTCTATTTCCATGCGCGAAACATCGAAGGCAGGGTTTTGACAAACTGCCGAAAGCGTCATTTTAAAGCGATGCTCGCCGTCTGTTACGGGCTTGTCCAGCTTTAGCGGCTGTTTTCCCGCAGGTATGAAAAGAACGCGCTGTGGCGCGAACTTGTGCAAAACGGCTTCTGCAATAGCAATATGCCCAAAATGGATGGGGTCGAAAGTGCCGCCCATAATGGCTAGTTTGTCACATTTTTCTAAGTAATCGTGAGATGTTCCCAATTAATTTTCCAAGCTTTCCAGCGCGGCCATTGTGTGCAAAAGAGCCTCTAGGTCAACGGCCTGAAACGCTTTAATCGTGTCTTCGTTGTGGGCAATAAAACGCAGACGAGCGTTTTTTTTGTAAAGGGTTAATGCCTCGTCGATATTTTTTACGGAAACAAAATCAACCGTACCGCGAGAAGGCCCCGCAAGCACAGAAAGATAGGGATTTATAGAGCGAATTTTAGGGGGTGTAGCGCCGACTGCAGGGGGTTTTTCAAAGCTGGAAGGCCCGAAAAGCGGCTGGGAAGTACGAACTCCCGACATGGGATTGCTTAGAACTACCGCGCCCAAATGTGCAGCACTTTTAGCCGCCGCCAAAACTTCCAAAGCAGGAGCGGCTACCCATTTTACTTCAACAGGCAACCCCTTTTGTGCTAAAAACTCCGCAACAATCGAGTTGTTTGTAAAAACGGTATAGTTATCCATGGCTGTTTTCACCTAAAATTTTTTCAATTTCGGGGACTGCTTGCATCTCGTCTTCGCCGTCTGCAACAATTTTTATATCATTTCCGTCTGAAAGTTCCAGCGAAATTATTCCCATAATACTTTTAGCGTTAGCGGTTTTTTCTTCAAACACAAGCGATACGTGGCTTTTGAACATATTAGCGGTTTGTACAAGTTTTGCTGTTGCCGCGCTTTCAAAGGACGGGCTTACCTTTACTGTACTTTCTATCATTTAGCACCTCTTTGCAGTTCTGCAATTTTGCAAATTTTTCTTAGCCTGTGGTTTACGCCGGATTTCCCCAGATTAAGCATTTCGCCTATTTCTGCAAGGCTTAAATCTTCGTTTTCCAGTCGTATTCTTGCCACCTCTTCCAGTGGGGCTGATAGTACCGAAAGCCCTGTGTTTTGGGCAATATATTTGATTGCTTCTATTTGGCTAAGTGCCGCGTCTACTGTTTTGTTTATATTCGCTGTTTCAAAATTTACCTTGCGGTTTATATTGTTCGCTATGGCTTTTTCTACGCGCATTTCTTCCAGGGCAAGCAAGGACTTATTCGCCTTAATTATCTTTAGAACATCAGCGATTTCGTCTGCTTCTTTTAAATATACAACAGTTTGGGCACCGCGGGCAATCTTTTTCGGGCGAAGCCCAAAGCCTGTTAAAATACCCGCGAGCTTTTCTGCTTTTTTTTCGTCATTTTTATCGAAGGAAAATTCAATGTGATATGTGCGCCTTGGGTTGGAAATCGCACCGCCGCCGATAAAACAATCCCTTACAAATGCGCAATTTTTGTCCATTCGTTTGTTTTCGTTTAAGATTTCGATAAGAATATCTTGGAAAAATGAAGATGTTTTCATTTTCGAGATTGGTCCTTGTCTATATCGCGGTGGTGAATGGCAATGGGATTTTCGTGGGCAGAAAGTGCCTTGTGAAGCTCTTGCGAAAGCGTTACCGACCTATGCCGACCGCCGGTACAGCCGATGCTGATGATTAGCTGATTTTTCCCCTCGCTTATATAATGGGGAATCATAAAATTAAGCATAGCAAATAAGCTGTCCATAAAACGCACGCTAACATCGTGGCTCATTACATATTCGCGAACATCCGTATCCAGCCCCGACATGGGCTTTAGCTCAGGATTGTAAAACGGATTCGGCAAGAATCTTACATCGAAAACCAAGTCCGATTCTTCGGGAATGCCGTATTTAAACCCAAATGAGAGTATATTAATCAGAAGCTTGCCTGTATTTTCTTTTTCCGCGAACAAATCCAGAATTTTTATTTTTAGTTGGCGCGGCAAAAGCTTGCTTGTGTCCATGATATAGGTAGAGCGTTCGCGAACTTCTTCAAGCAAAGCGCGTTCTTTAGAAATACCTACGCTAACAAGGTCGTTTTTCGCAAGGGGGTGAAGATGCCGCGTCTCTTTGTAGCGATTGAGCAATATTTCATTAGACGAATCCAAAAATAGAATCGACCACGCCACACTAAGCTTGTCCAGCTCCAGAAGCCCCATGGAGAAATCCGTAAACATTTTTCCGCCGCGAATATCAATGCCCAAAGCTACCTGCGAAATCCCGCTTTTCAAGCAGAATTTTGCAAAATCACCCAAAAGCGGCGCGGGCAAATTATCCGCAACATAAAATCCCGCATCCTCAAAGATTTTAAGTGCAGTGGTTTTTCCCGCGCCGCTCATTCCCGTAACGATTACAATGCGCATATTTCACCCCAAAATCTGTACTTCCGGTTCAAGTTTTACGCCGTATTTTTCAAAAACCGTGGCAGTAACATGGTTCATAAGTTCTAAAACGTCTTTAGCCGTGGCATTGCCCCTGTTTACAACAAAGCCCGCGTGTTTTTCCGAAACCTGTGCATCGCCCACGCTAAAGCCCTTTAGCCCGCTGTCTTCGATTAATTTTCCTGCGAAATGACCCTCCGGGCGTTTGAAAAAACTTCCCGCGCTGTGAAATTCCAGCGGCTGTGTTTTTCTGCGGCGGTTCATCAGGTCTTTCATTTCTTCGCGAATTTCGGAAGAATCGCCTTTTGAAAGCTTAAAAACCGCGTCAAGTATAAGCATTTCGCCGTTTTGCACAATGCTTTTTCGATAGCCGAAGCCCATTTCTTCACAGGATTTTACAATAATTTCGCCGTTAACAAACAGCGTTACCGACTCGATAAACTCTTGAATATCATGCCCATAAGCCCCCGCGTTCATGTAAATCGCGCCGCCAACCGTCCCGGGAATCCCCGAAGCGAAGGCAAGCCCCGCAAGGGAAGCCGAACACGCCGCTTCTGCCAGTGCAGAAAGCCGAACCCCTGCATCGGCATGGATTTTCTCCCCATCGAGGGAGATTTTATCCATTTTATTGGTAAGTGCAACCACGCCGCGAATTCCCTCGTCGGAAACAAGGACATTTTGCCCATCCCCAAGGATTGTTAACGGCGTGCCGTCTTTTTTGCATGTATTCCAAAGATTAATCAGTTCATCGGCAGTTGTAGGCAGTGCAAGATAATCCGCAGGCCCGCCAATTTTAAAAGAGGTATGGCGGCTCATGGGTTCATTTTGCAAAAATTTAGTAACTGTCATGAATTTTCAGGCCTCCGCTTGGTTTTTGTAAAACACGTTCGGTTAAGGCATCGGCGGCATTGTAGCCCATTTTTTTCTGGCGATGATTAATCGCGGCAGACTCGCAGATAATCGCAAGGGAACGACCGGGACGAATAGGAATGGAGTGGCTATTTACCTTATTGCCCAAAACTTCGGTGAATGCTTCGGGCTGACCAATGCGGTCGTAAATCTGATTGGGATTCCATAATTCCAGATTAATAATCAGTTCAACAGCCTGCGTGGGTTTTATGGACTGAACGCCAAACATGCGCATAACATCAATAATTCCTATGCCGCGCAGTTCAAGGAAATACCTGATATTTGCGGGACAAGAACCGATTAGCGTTTCGGCAGAAACCCTTCGGACTTCCACAGCGTCGTCGGCAATGAAGCGATGCCCGCGTTTAATAAGCTCCAGCGCGGTTTCGCTTTTTCCTATGCCGCTTTCGCCGACAATAAGCGTGCCAACGCCGTAAATATCCAGCAAACAGCCATGCATAGTAATGCGCGGCGCAAGCTGAACCTTCATCCAGCGAATATTTTCGGAAATAAAATCCGTAGTTGCATAATCGGTAGAAAGCACGGGAACGTCGTATTTCTCGGCAAATTCAAGCATTTCGGGGAAAATATCCAAGCCCCTGCAAACCACAACGGCAGGAATTTGGTGTTGGAAAATCCGCTCTAAATTTTTCCGCCGTACATTTTCGTGCAAACTAAGCAAAAATGTATGTTCAACCATCCCGATAATTTGCAAACGTTCATTATCAAAGTAATCAAAGAACCCCGCTAATTGCAACGCAGGTCTGTTGATATTTGCGCGGGTAAGCACTTTTTTTTCAACATCTACGGCGGGGGTAAGAAGCTTTAGCTTAAATTCCGAAATAACGGTGGTAAGCGGCACAGTATAACCCGAACCGGGGTTATTGAACGCTCCGCTTGCCTTTATGCCGTTCACAGATTAACAATTCCTTTGACATTGTGATTATTGTCAAAGGCTATTTTGAATGCTTTATCTTTATATTGCAAGCGTGCGGGATAGCTTCCCTCCAGCTTCATTTGCATTTTTCTGAGAACATCCGCTTCAAAGCCATGTAAAACACGCTCTACTTCCGTAAGCGACATGTTCTGCTGAGGTTTCAATGTAACAATTTCTTCCATTTCGGTTATGTCTAATGATACCTTCACTACACAAAAATCCCCTGTTCCGTCTGCCTCGTAAACATATTCTTGTTCCAAAATGGATTTTACATTAGCTGACATAACTTATTCTCCTTTTGAAAAATAATCATATACCGCCTCAGCGGATTTTTTGTTCATTGAAGGTGCTTGCGAAAGTTCATCTATTGTCGCGGCTTTTATTGCTTCGATATTTTTGAAATGCCGCAAAAGTTCTCTGCGCCGCGTCTCGCCAATCCCGGAAATTTCGTCCAGAACGGAACGAACCTGACCCGCCGCTCTCAATTTCTTGTGATACTCCAACGCGAAACGGTGTACCTCGTCTTGTATGCGCGTTACAAGTTTGAAGCCTTCACCGCTCTTAGGAAGGTTTACTTCTTCGCCTTGGTATAATAATCCCCGCGTTCTGTGGCGTTCGTCCTTCACCATTCCACATACCGGGATTGAAATATTTAAACTTTGCAATACTTTTTCTGCTGTGCTTATCTGCCCCTTGCCGCCGTCTACAAAGATTATGTCAGGTAGCCTTGCAAAAGATTCATTTAAATGGGGCTCCGCCCCAAACCCCGCCGCTCCGTCGGGAATGAATCCCGACTCCGCTTCCTCGCTTCGCTGCGGTTCGCGCTTTGGCGCGAGTC
>JGI24703J35330_11748183_pt1 | contig 11621 bp, 9 predicted proteins | sample TergutNt197P1_FD_35330 | JGI IMG/M metagenome (IMG submission 35330) | reverse complement strand
CGGAGTACGGCTTGCGGCGCACGCGGTCGCTTAATTGGCCGCCCTCGTCGTAACCCACATAGCCGGGCGGCGAGCCGATTAGCCGCGAAACATTATGCTTCTCCATAAATTCGCTCATATCAACGCGGATGATTGCGCTTTCGTCGCCAAAAAGAATTTCTGCCAATGCGCGGCATAAATGGGTTTTCCCCACACCTGTGGGCCCCAGAAAAAGGAACGAGCCTATTGGCCTGTTCGGGTTTTTTAACCCAACTCGCCCGCGCCGAATCGCCTTTGAAACGGTTTTGACTGCCGCATCTTGCCCTATAACCTTGTTATGAATCGTATCTTCCATTTTCATAAGGCGCGCCGATTCTTCTTGTTGCAAACGTTTCACGGGAACGCCCGTTGTAGACGCAAGAACATCGGCAATTTCATCGCCATCTACAATGTGATGCGATTTATCGTGGGTATCCCTCCACTCTTTTTCCTCTTTTTCCAGACGCTCTTTTATGCCGCTTTGACGCTGTTTTAACAGCCCTGCACGCTCGAATTCTTCAAGCTTTATCGCCTCTTCTTTTTCGGCGTCAAGGTCGTTAATTTGCTGCTGCAACGCCTTGATATTGGGCGGCGCGGTGTATGAACGAAGTCGTACCTTTGATGAAGTCTCGTCTAATAAATCAATGGCCTTGTCCGGCAGAAAACGGTCGGAAATATACCGCGCACTAAGCTGAACAGCCGCCAAAACAGCATCGTCCGTAATTTGAACATTATGATGCGCTTCGTACTTATCGCGGATACCGCGCAAAATTTCTATGGCTTCTTCCTCAGAGGGTTCGTCAATCATTACCGGCTGAAAACGACGCTCTAAAGCCGCGTCTTTTTCAATATGCTTGCGGTATTCGTCCAAGGTTGTCGCGCCTATTACCTGCATCTCGCCACGCGCAAGTGCCGGCTTTAAAATATTAGCCGCATCCAATGCGCCCTCTGCGCCGCCCGCACCGATAAGCGTGTGCAATTCATCAATAAATAAAACAACATCGGGATTGGTTTTTACCTCGTTTAATACTCGTTTAATGCGTTCTTCAAACTCGCCGCGATACTTGGTTCCTGCAACCATACCGGGCAAATCCAAACCAATCACGCGCTTGCCCTTCACAGGCTCAGGCACGTCTCCGGAAATAATCCGCTGTGCAAGCCCTTCGGCAATCGCTGTTTTTCCCACGCCGGGGTCGCCCACAAGGCATGGATTATTTTTTGTCCTTCTGCTTAAAATTTGAATAACGCGCTCTGTTTCCTTCGCACGCCCAACAATCGGGTCAAAATGGCTTTCCTTCGCCATTTGTGTAAAGTCGCGGCTAAACTTATCAAGGGTTGGCGTGTTAGATTTCTTGCCCTTTGTTTGTGCATTTGGGTTCATGGGAAACGGGAACGGCCCCGGGCCGCCCGGGTTTGTCTCCCCAAGCATTGCCATAATGTCGTCAAACATCTTTTGCGCGTTAACGCCAAGCGCAGACAAAATCGTATTTGCTATAGATTCCGTTTCTTTTAACAGCGCAATAAGCAGATGCTCTGTGCCGATATAATTTGTTTTCATTCGCGCCGCTTCTTGGTGGCTCTGCTCTAAAATGCGCTTAGTACGCGGCGTAAACCCTTGCGGCTCGCTTCCGCCCATCGTAGGCGTTCCGCCCGCACCCGTCGCATTTTCAAGCTCACGGGCTATATTCTCTGCAGTCACCTTCTGCGATTCCATCACTTTTGCCGCAATACTGTCTTCTACCTGCGCAAGCCCAAGCAATAAATGCTCTGTTCCCACATGCGAATGACCGTAGTGCTTTGCCGCTGCCTCTGCATTTTGAATTGCAAGTCGTGCTTTTTCTGTAAAAGGCCCTCTCATCTTATGTAGCCTCCTTCTATAGCATCGCAGATGCTTGAGCCGCCGTATCGCCGTGCGCAAGCACCTTTTAAGATGAATTTTTTATTGTTCAAAAATTTCCCTGAGATACGAAGCGCGTAAATAATCGCGTTCTTGCTCAGACATTTCTTCGCCGGCATTGCGTTGCAAATGTCCGGGTTGAATTTCCATCATAATTTGGTAAATTTGCAATGCCGGTTTGGGTTTATCAAGCAGGTTGGAAAGGTAGCCCAGCCGAATGTCGGAAAGTAAATCCATTGATTCTTTTGCAGAAATCATGCGGCAGTTGGATAAAATACCGTATGCGCGATAGATGGCGTCTTCTAAGTGATTTTTGCGTGTTTCCAACAGTGCCTCGCGGGCTTTTTGTTCCTGCGCTATAACATTGCGTGTTACGTTTTGAAGGGAAAGGATTATATCTTCTTCAGATTTGCCAAGGGTTGTTTGATTGGAAATTTGGTAGATGCTGCCCATTGGTGCTGTGCCTTCGCCATAAATACCACGAATAGTAACGCCGAATTTTGCAATTTGGGGCAGTACAGACTTTGAAAGGTCGGATTTACTAAGGCAGGGCAAGTGAATCATGTAAGAAGCGCGAAGCCCCGTGCCTGTGTTTGTGGGGCAGGCGGTAAGATAACCGTAATCTGTGTGAAAGGCAAATTCCACACGCTCTTCTATAAGGTCGTCTATGTGACGAGCGGTTTCATATGCACCCGCCAAGCCCTCCCCGGGTTTTATTGACTGAATGCGCACATGGTCTTCTTCGTTCAGCATAACAGAAACATTTTGGTCGTCGCTGATTAAAAGCCCTTTTGGCAGATTGCCCCCCAGAAATTCGGGACTGACAATATGTTTTTCAAGAAAAACAGATTGCTCTGTTTTGCCCAGGCTTTCTATGTCCAAATTGCGGAATAAAAGGCTGTTCTGGGTATTGGATACGGCGTCGGTTGCCTCTGTTACCATTGCGCCGGCGTCTTCGGCAGAAAGCTTTAGCCTAAACGGATATTTTTTTATATTGCGCGCAAGCCGTATGCGCGAAGATAAAATTTCGTTTTCATCTGTTATTTTTTCCCTATACCAAGGTGTATTATTCATTTGCGGCCTCCAAAGAGCGAATTTCATCGCGAATACGCGCCGCTTCTTCAAAATTTTCTTCCTCCACGGCAGCTTTAAGGCCTGTGCGAAGCTCGGTTATGCGGCGTTTGCTCAAAATGCCCGCACCTGTACGGCGCGGATATTTTCCATCGTGGCGGGTACTGCCCTGCACACTTTTGAGCAACACCTCAACCTCTTTTGCGAATGATTGGTAACAAACATCGCAACCAAGACGCCCGCCCGTTTTGAAGTCATTAAAGGTCATGCCGCAGCGCGAACAGGCTTTTGCAGTTTGCTTGGTTTTTGCTTTGCCTGTGGGCTGATTAAAGTATTTTGTATTTAACTGGTCGAGAAAGCCCTTGAAAATATTTTCAAGTGAAACAAGCATTTCCGGGTTGTCGATTTTGAATGCGCAATCCTGACAAAGGTGCAATTCAACCATTTGCCCGTGCAGAAACTGCTGCATATGAACCGCCGCCGGATTTTTTTGACATTTTTCACAAAGCATATGCGTCATATCCCCTCGAATTATACCGCGTACCGCAATTAGGAACGCGGGTTAAACACAATTTTAAGTATCACCATGATTTTAATCCACTATCCGCCCGCAAGACAAACAAAATTTGGTGCTTATTTCATTTTTCGCGCCGCAAACACGGCAAACCTTTTCGGGCATTGCAGGAACCGGCGGCGAAAACGCCGGTATTTCGGGCATGTGAGCCGCCTGCGGTTGCGGCTGTTGCCGAGGAATATCCATGCGAGCCGCCTGCGGCTGTTGCCGAGGAATTTCCGATGGTGCAAAATTTATTTCTTCGGGCATTGAAGCTTCCGGTTGCGCGGATAAAAAAGCCGCTTCCCCATCGAAACGTTTGCCGCATTTTGGGCAAAACTCAGCAAGTCTTTCGGCGGTTTTCCCGCAATCCGGGCATTTGCGAATGCCCTTTATTACGCTTATTTGTTCTTTTATTTCTGCAATTTTTTTCTCGCAGGCTTGGAGCTCGGTGTATTTTTCATCAAAAAATTCCCCTACAGAGCCGCCGTATTTATAAATTTCGTGAACCTTTTTGCCAATTTCCAAATACAGGGCTTTAAGCGCGTTTTCTTCCGACGAAAGATTCATGTTCAGCTTGGTGGTTTTTAAAAAATCGCCCGATGTTTTTGCCACACTTTTTGCGGCACTTGTAACCGTTTCGCGAAAGTCAGACATGCAAAACCTCCGTTTCTTACATTCCCTAAGGCAACCCTCGAGAGGTTAAAACCTCATGTGTTCTATGAACAATTCTTCAAAACGCGGGTGCATCGCAAGATTGACCTCATTTGCACTTGCCGCGATTTCTGAAATTTGCGAAAAATCGCCGAACATTGCCTTTTCGCAACCTGCAATAGCGGCGTTGCCCACTGCCGTAACCTTTGAAACAAGCTGTTTCGGCAGAATTCCCAAAGTCGCGGCTGTTTCCGGGTTTATTGCAAAACCGCCTGCAAGGAATACCTCTGCTATATTCTCGTACAAAAGTCCGGATTCTTCAAGTAAAATTTCTATGCCCGCACGCACGGCGGATTTTGCAAGCTGTACTTCACGCATATCCTTTTGCGTAAAAACGATGTCCGGCTTGCCTTGCCGCTTTGCGATTGTTATACAATCACCCGTTTTTTTTCCCGCGTCAATAAAATCGCCGGCCGCAGTTGCCAAACCGTGACGAATAATCTCTGCCGTGATGTCTGCAACGCCCGTGCCGCATATTCCAATCGGCGGTTTGTTGTCAACCGTTTCATACATAAATACGCCCGCTTCCGGTAAAAAGTTCGCACTTGAAATCGCACCGGGTATAAAGGGAATTCCCTTTATAATGTTGCCGCCCTCGAAGGCAGGGCCGGCGGCGGCAGAGGTGACAAGAATTTTTTTACCATTGCCGTAAACCACCGCAATTTCGGCATTTGTGCCCAAGTCAATGTACAGAAAATTCCCCTGGGACACGGGGCGATTGCCTTGGGGAAAACAGCAATAAAAAATTCCCGCCGAAATATCCGCACCAACAAATGCGGATATTCCCGGCAGAATAATAATTTCGCAACCTTCAAATTGGCAAACATCAAATTGACGGCTCGGGGGGTAAATATTTCGCAACAAGTTAAAATTTTCCCGCACCAAGTTAATATTTACCGGCAAAAAAGGATATTCCCCAAGTGATTTGCAGGGCAAATTTTGCAATAAATGCAACATTGTTGTGTTGCCTGCAATCACAATGCGGGAGATTTTTACATTTTTCTCGTGAATAATGTTAAAACCTGCCGCCGCTAAAACTTTATTTATCCCGTGGTTAATATCCTCTTTAACCAGCGAGTTAAGCCGCGCAGAGTCTCCTTCGTTTGCGCGGGTTATGCGCGTAATCACGTCTGTACCAAAAACGCGCTGGCTGTTTGCGCACGAAAACGCAGCAAGCCGCCTTCCCGATTCATCCATTACTGAAAAAGCAAGGGTTGTTGTGCCAATATCAACAGCAATGCCTATTTTTTTGTCCATGGCAACCTCCGGTTGCCCATTATGCCGCAAACTGGCTGTAATAAATTTCGCTGTACATGCCGCCTTTCAGCAACAGCTCTTCATGCCTGCCTGTTTCGACAATCGTGCCTTTGTCCATGACAAGAATCATATCGGCGTTTTTTATTGTGGAAAGACGATGCGCCACAACAAAGGACGTACGCCCGCGCATAAGGGCTTCCATTGCCTTTTGAATATGAACCTCTGTGCGGGTATCCACGCCGGAAGTAGCTTCGTCCAGAAGCAAAAAGTGCGGGTTTGCAACGATTGCCCTGGCAATACAAAGCAATTGCTTTTCGCCATGGGAAAGATTTGCGTTTTCGTCGTTCATTTCGGTTTCGTAACCCTTGGGCAAAGTGCGGATAAAATAGTCGGCACGGGCTGTTTTTGCGGCTTTTACAATTTCTTCGTGGGTAGCCTCATTTTTGCCGTGGCGTCCGTATGCGATGTTTTCAGAGATTGTTCCGTCGTAAATCCATGAATCCTGCAAAACCATTCCGAAAAGCGAGCGTAAGTACCGCCGCGAAAAATCGCGGGTATCCACGCCGTCAATCTTTATTGAGCCGCCGCGAAGCTCGTAAAAGCGCATAAGAAGGTTTACAAGCGTTGTTTTGCCCGCACCCGTAGGGCCGACAATTGCCACCCGTTGCCCGGCTTTTACATTAAAGTTTACGCCATCCATCAACAAATCATCACCATAACCGAATTGTACGTTTTCAAAGGAAATATCCCCGCGGGGTTTTTCAAGGCGTTCGGTTTCTTCTTTGTTGGGCGACTCTTCTTCTTCATCAAGGAATTCAAAAACGCGCTCGGCAGATGCTATTGCAGATTGCAAGGAGTTAAGCACCCATGCGGCCTCTGTAAAGGGTTCTTGCGCCATTTGCACATACTGGAAAAAGCTGAGAACGCGCCCGATGTTTAGCCGCCCCGTTATTACAAATGTTGCGCCAACGCCGGCTATTACAACATATCCGATTTGGTTAAACAAACGAATAATGGGCATGATTACAAACATTATGAATTGTGCCTTGCGGTCGTCGCGGTAAAGGTCGTTTATTGCTTCGTCTGTTTTTTCCGAAACTTCCGGCTCCATGTTAAATGTTTTCACTTCCACTTGCCCTGAAAAATATTCCTCAATTTTGGCATTAAAATTACCAAGGGATTTTTGGCGTGCCGCAAAATATGCATTGGATTTTGAACTCACAATTGCTGTAACAATAAGCCCTAAAAAAATAGCACCCAGCGCAATCAGCGTTAAAACCCAGTTTATGCGAAACATTAAAATAAGCGCGCCAATTATTGTGATAAAGGAAGTGTAAAGCCGCATAATTGCATCTTTCAAAATCTCGTTAACGCGCTCCAGGTCGTTGGTTATGCGGCTTTGAATTTCACCCTTTTTATGCGTGTCGTAGAATTTTAACGGCACTTTTGCCAATTTTTCTGCAAGCCTTGTGCGTAGGCTTTGCACAAGCCTTTGCGAAACATCTGCCATAAGGAATTCTTGTATATATTGGAACAAAGCCGCCAAAAGATAAATGCCCGCAAGCATAAGCGCGAATTCTCCAAGGCGCGAAAGGTTTATGTCAATAGGCCCTAAACTCATAAACGCCGGCAACATCCCGTCAAAAATCACGTTTATTGCATCTGCAAAAATCCTTGGCGCGAACAAATTTAATAAAACCGCCGCCGTTGCGAACACAAACGCCGTACCAAGCCGCCACTTTTGCGGCATTAATGCGCGCACCATCCTTCGTGCAGTTTTTCCGGAGTCCTTTGCTTTTTCCGTAGACATACCATCTCCGCTTATGTCCAAAACATCGTATGTCCTGTTTTCATTTTCGGAGTTCATTATTTAGTTCCTCCTCACTCAGCTGTGATTTTGCAATTTCCAGATAGACTTCGTTATTGTGCAAAAGTTCGCGATGGGTGCCCTTGCCCACAATTTTGCCCTCGTCTATTACCAAAATTTGGTCGGCATCCATTATTGTTGTAATGCGTTGCGCCACATTTATTACAATTGAATTTTTTGTGACTTTTTTTAACGCACTGCGTAATGCCGCATCGGTTTTAAAATCAAGTGCCGAAAAGCTGTCGTCAAAAACGTAGATTTCCGGCTGCTTCATAAGCATACGCGCAATCGAAAGCCGTTGGCGTTGCCCCCCGGAGAAATTTCGCCCGCCCTGTTTAACCTCTGCATCGAATTTTTCGGGCAATTCGTTTATAAAATCTGCCGCCTGTGCAGTTTGCGCGGCGGTTTGCATGTCTTCAACAGTGGCGTCGGGGTTTCCGTGGCGCATATTATCTGCAATTGTGCCGCTAAAAAGAAATGCCTTTTGCGGTACAAAACCTACACGTTCGCGCAGTTCTTCCTGCGGAATATTTTTGATATTTACCCCGTTTAATAAAACTTCGCCGCCAGAAGCGTCAAGCAAACGCGGAATCATTCGCGCAAGTGTACTTTTTCCGCTGCCCGTGCCGCCGATTATTGCCGTGGTTGTGCCTTTTTCGCAGGTGAAATTAAGCTCGTGCAGCAGAGGATTTTCTGCATCAAGATAACGAAAACCCACATTGTTAAATTCCAACCTGAGTGGTTTGTCAGAATTAATATGCTCTTTGCCGTCAGAAATTTCCGGCATATACTCCAGCACTTCACGAACGCGCCCTGCGCAAACCTTGGCCCGCGGTAAAAAAATTGCGGTAAACACTGCCATCATAAGATACATAAGCATAATCATGCCGTATTCGAGAACTGCCGTAATATCACCAATTTGCATGTAGCCCCGGTTTATGCGAATGCCGCCAAACCACACAATTGCCACGGTTGCAAGGCTCATGATTAAAATTGCAAGGGGTACAATTGCCGCAAAAGCGCGGTTTATTTTGATGTTTACTTTGGCGAAATCGTCAAAAGTATTGCCCATACGTTCTGTTTCAAGTTTTGTCCTGTTAAATGCGCGAATAACACGTATTCCGGAAATGTATTGCGCAACGCGCTCGTTAATTTTGTCCAACCCCAACTGCACTTTTGTAAACAGCGGCAAAACCCATTTAACCGCAACAACAAAAATCACAAGCAAAACAGCCGACACAATAAACAAAATAAGCGCGAGAAACGGGTCACTTCTGTATGCAAGAGTAAGCCCAAAAGCAAATACAAAAGGCGCGGGAAGCATCATCTCAAAAACCATACCGATAGTTGATTGCAACTGCTCGATATCATTTGTAGCCCGCGTAATCAGCGACGATGTGGAAAAATGCCTGTAGTCTTGATAACTGAGTTTTTGCGTATGCTTAAACAGCCGCGCCCTTGTATTCTTGGCAAAAAGCGTCGAAACCCACGCAGAATAATAAGTACTCAAAACCGATGCAATTCCCGTAAAGATTGCAACCCCAAGCATTATCGCGCCCACAGAAAACACATAGTCCCTGTCGCCCGTGATAACACCATTGTTAATAATACGTGCCGTTAACCTTGGCAGATACAAAGTGCCCACAATCTGCATTGTTAAAAATAAAGCCAAAAGCATTACCTTGCCCGCCCCGGGGCGGGCTTCTTTGAACAGAGTAAGCATATAAAATTCTCCTTTTAACGCGAATCAAGGGTAGGAAATAACGCCCCCCTATGCCTTGTAAAAACATTCTTGCATTAAATCCAAGCATTGATAAAATTCCGCAACAAGCGCGTCCCTGTTTTGGTCAGAACACTCGAACAATTCGTCCAGAAAACCATTGTTTGCCCACACTATAAACTTGCACAAAATCTTGGGGTCAAACCCGGGCTTAAATTGCGAAAAACCCGATTCATCAAGCATGTATTCATCAAACTGCGTCAACTCGGTTGTAAACAGCTCTTCTATTATATCTGCCACTTCGGGGTCTGTTTCGTAAAAAATGCTGTTCACAAAACTGATTAATGCGGGGTGTTCCTTTACGGCAGATATTTGAATATCCATTACGCGCTTTATTTTCCCAAAAAAATCTGTAATGCCGGGCGGGATATTTTCCATAGTAGCCCGTATCAGCCTGAGATTTCCCAGCTCGGCAAGGTAAAGGTACAGATTTTTTTTGCTGCCGAAGTAGTAGGTTATCATGCCCTTTGTAATGCCTGCGGCCTCGGCAATGTCTGCAACCGATGCCTTTTTGTACCCCTGCTTGCCAAATGCTTTGAACGCGGCATTAATAATATGCTCCTGTTTTTCCGCACGGATTTTGAAAAAATTATCCAATCGCATTGCCTCCCTTACGGCACATGTTGTTTTATACGATACGTATAAACTATATCGTATATATTTTTTATTGTCAATAGGAAAAAAAAGAACCCAAAGGGGAGTGTAGAAAAATCATCCATTCGCATATGCCATATCTCGAAAAACCGCCTAAAGCCGCGGCTTTTTCTGCGATATTGGCACAGCTTATGGGACTTTTCAACACTCCCTCTCGTAGTCCGTGATAAAGGATTCTTTATATTTCCATCATAAGTCACTTTGCTTTTTTGCAGGATGGGACACTAGACCTCCGTGCTACTTGTTTTAGTGTTGTGCATCTTTGGGGATAAGCCATAATTTTGAAAATTTTGTTGCACCTATTACTTTTCCCTGTAAGCACAATGACTGCACTTGCCGCTCTGAAATTCCCCATTTTTCCGATGCCTGTAATGGCGAAATCCCCTCCAACTCCATGTTTGCCTCCACTTGAAACCATGATACTAATTACTATATAATTATGACGCGCCACAACTAAGATTGTAAAAAAAATTGAGTGCAATTCATCAAATTTATTTATGTTTCCACAAATTACATGATTGACAATGGGAAGTCAACCATATGCAATCTTTCAAAACGGAGGCATGGTTTCTTAATGGCAATATGGAACACACGCGGTTTGCGCGGCAGTGCATTTGAAGAAATGATTGATTTAACAAATCAGTTATACGCAAGGCAGGGGTTGGCGATTACACAAAAGGTACCTACGCCGATAACCCCTGTAGCAGTGGATAACAAGGCGCGTACAATAACTTCTGCGTATTTTGAGAAAAAAAGTACGGTGGATTTTATCGGCGTTGCGCAGGGTGTTGCCATTTGTTTTGATGCGAAGGAGACGCGGCAAATGAGCCTTCCTTTGCGAAATATCCATGCGCACCAAGTTGAATTTATGCAAAACTTTCGCAGGCAAAAAGGTGTGAGTTTTCTTCTTGTGCATTTTCAGATTAAAAACGAGATTTTTCTTCTTCCCGCCGAAGACTTGGCAAGATACCACAAAGCGGCAAATTCCAGGGGGCGTAAGTCCATACCCTATGCCGATTTCAATCACAATTACATAGTGCAAAACGAAAACGGCTTCCCTGTGCATTATCTGCCGGCGATTAATGCATACCTTGCAAACTCTGCCGGCGAATAATGCATACCTCGCAAACTCTGCCGGCGAATAACGCATACCCTACAAACTCCCGCCGATAACCGTAACATCTTTATAGCGCACGCAAACACTGCCTTCCAGTATAATTGGTTCGTAACAACCGGTTGTTACGGTTATGCGCATACGGCTGTTGTTGATGTGAATAATTTGAATGCTTGCAATGTTTTCTGCAAACTCGTTCCACCCGCCGGGGTTGCCCTGCTCTAACCTTTGAAATTGCGCGGCGGTGGGCGCGGCTGCTGCGTTAAACCGAAATGAATAATTGGCAAACCGTCCGTTGGGGTCGCGCTGATTCATCGTCAGCATTTGCAAAACGTCGTTGGTGTCTGTGCGAAGCGTGATTGTTCGTGACATCTGAAAGTTCATTTTCAGTGCGTCAATGGTAAGGCGGGCGTTTTCAAACGCGCTCTGACGCTGCAGCATATTTACGCCAACATTTACCGAGTATTGCCACACGAAAAAAATTCCCAACGAAAGAATCAACCACAATGCAAGTGCGATTACAGCTTCAAGCAGTGTAAAACCACGCCGGTTTTTATTATTGCGAAGTATCACAACATTCCTCACCGCCTCCCAGGGGAAGTGTTGAAAAATCATCCATTCGCATATGCCATATCTCGAAAAACCGCCTAAAGCCGCGGCTTTTTCTGCGATATTGGCACAGCTCATGGGATTTTT
>JGI24703J35330_11748184_pt1 | contig 11628 bp, 12 predicted proteins | sample TergutNt197P1_FD_35330 | JGI IMG/M metagenome (IMG submission 35330) | reverse complement strand
AGGGGTGACTCGGGCAAAGTCTGTTGTTGCGACGTTGTTGGAGGCGGGTCTTAATGCACGATATGCTAGTGATGTGATGGCCTCAATTTATAAAAAATTGTGTGTGAATGCTACAATGAATGGTTTGTGTACGATTTTAGATGGAAATCTTGCGAGTGTGGGTTCTACGAAAATCGCTGAGGGTACAATTGGGATAATAGTTTCAGAAATAATTGAAGTTGCTAAAAAAGAAGGGGTAAAACTTCAATTAGAGGAGATTTTAGAAAATATTTGTGCTACTTTTGATCCTGATGGTATAGGTGTTCATTTTCCTTCAATGCATCAAGATTTAATTAAAAATAATCGTTTAACTGAGATAGATTATATCAATGGAGCTATAGTGAAAAAAGGCTTAAAGTATGGAGTGTCAACTCCTTATAATGCTTTTTTAACTGAATTGGTCCACGCTAAAGAGCAATTATTAGGATTGTAAAAGTTTCTAAACCTTGGCTGTTTTTGGTTAAGGTTTAGAAATTTTTACTGTTAAGAGGTGTTCATTTATGGTATACTAAGAATTAGAAAAAATATTACGGAGGTTTTATTTATGTTACCTTATAATAAAAATTTAGATTTAGAATTTAAAGAAGAAAATTTAAAGACGATTTATCTTGCTGGAGGTTGTTTTTGGGGAACTGATGCTTATATGGCGCGCGTACATGGAGTTGCTCATACAGAAAGTGGTTATTCAAATGGAAATATTCCACTTCCTGTTACATATAAAGAAGTTTATACTGATGAGACTGGGTATGCGGAAGTCGTTAAAGTTGTATATGATACATCGCGTACAAGTCTTGCAACAATTCTTGATGAATTTTTTAGTATTACAAATCCTACAACATTAAATAAGCAAGCAAATGATATTGGAACACGTTATCGTAGTGGACTTTATTATGAAGATGAAACAGACATCGTGGAACTCGAAGCAGCAATTGCTAGAATTCAAGCTAAATATGATGAACCCGTTGTAACAACAATTGAACCAATATCGAATTATCAAATTGCTGAAGAGTATCACCAATTTTATTTAGATAAGAATCCGGATGGATATTGTCACGTCCAGTTTTAAAAAAAGAGGTTTTAAAAATGAAAAAGTTTAATTTAATTGCAACAACGACATTTGGAATTGAAGCAATCACAAAAAATGAAATTAGTAAATTAGGATATAAAAATCTTAAAGTTGAGAATGGAAAAGTCGAGCTTGTTGGCGGCGTAGAAGATATTGCTCGTTTAAATATTTGGCTTAGGACAGCTGAACGAGTTTTTATTAAGATGGCTGAGTTTAAAGCGATAACTTTTACCGAACTTTTTGATGCGACCGAAAAGCTTGTCTGGGGAGATTTAATTCCAGTTGATGGAAAAATGCACGTTGTTGGAAAATCTGTGAAATCACAGCTTCATTCTGTACCCGATTGCCAATCTATCGTAAAGAAGGCTATTATAAAATCGATGCAGCGTTCATATGGAAATGTAGAATTTAGTGAAGATGGACCTGTGTATAAAATCGAGGTAGCCATATTGAATGATCTCGTCACATTGAGCATTGATACATCTGGAGTTGGTCTTCATAAAAGAGGTTATCGTGTGAATGCTGGTGCTGCGCCTTTAAAAGAGACTCTTGCGGCGGCTCTTGTTTTGATGGGCCGTTGGAAATATTCGCAACCTTTGATAGATCCGTTTTGTGGTTCGGGTACGATTTTGATTGAAGCGGCGATGTTTGCGAGAAATATGGCACCTGGTTTAAAACGGTCGTTTGTGTGTGAAGAGTGGGATTGTTTTGACTCAAAAATTTTCTCTCGAGTACGTGAAGAAGCTGCTTCGAAAGTTTTTACGGATAAAAAATATGAACTTTATGGTTATGATATGGATAAACGAGTCCTAAATCAAGCAAGGTCAAACGCAAAAGCAGCAGGAGTATCCGATGATATTAAATTCCACGAACGAAAATTTGAGGATTTTACTTCTGGATTTAAAGAGGCGTGCTTAATAACAAACCCACCATATGGCGAGCGACTTTCAGACGAGGAGGAAGTGCGAAAATTAAATGAGCTGATGGGAGATTTGCGAGATGAATTTCCTTATTGGACGATGAATTTTTTCACTGCATTTGGCGGTTTTGAACGTGACTTCGGTGAAGAAGCAAGCAAAAATCGCAAACTTTATAATGGCCGAATTTTAACGAGGTATTATCAGTATTATCCAATTGAGGTAAAATAAGTGTAATAAGTGGCGTAAACGTTGGTATTACGGCATTCTACAATTTGACGTTACAACGCAAATGTAGTAAGTTTGGGCTATTTTTGTAGGAAACTTGTAGAAAACTTGTAGGAAACTTTTGCTAGCCTGCCTTAACGAGGGAGCGAGTTATTAGGCAGACTGTATGCGACAGGAACTCCACGGAGAATGAGTGGTTAGTTCCGAACCGCTGTGGTTGGGTTTAAACGTTGGTGTTATGGGGTTTGACGTGGTTCATAACTTTGAAAATGAGATTAAGAGTTGGCTAAAGCTAAAAAGACGTTACAATGTAACGTTGGGAAACGGTAATGAAACAGCATGTAACGTTTCAGTAACGCTAATGAAACGACTTTGTCACAATGTTTTTGGGTATATGTACAAATTGGAACAGTTGCGTCACAAAACTGTCACATTGTTGCACATTGTTGTCACAATGTGACGCTGAGATAAATTGAAAAGGAAATTTTGATAAAACATCAACGTTTCTAAAGCTATTTTTGTAGTCTGAATTTAGTTTGGAAAATAAGAATTTTTTAAGTGATTAAACGGGATTGGGCTAACCCAAAAACAAGAATCAGACAAAAGTACGCTGTCTGATTTTTCTGTTAGGCTAGCCATACCGTTTCTTGCTGTTTTTTTTTTTCTATTATCTAACCTTGAACGCCACCTCTTTTGATGTAGCATTGTTACAACTATTTGTTACACAATTAGTACATTTTATTACCTGAGCCGAATTAATTAAGATTTTTAATCTTAATTAATTCGGCTCAGGTAATAAAAGATTAAGTACGATAGATAAAGTTCGGTTCACCCATATAGCCAAAAAATTAGCATTATTTTTTAAAACTTAAAACAGTAAAACTGCAAGAATTTAGTGTATAGACACAAATATTAGAATAACAGCAAGATTGCATGTGTAAATACATGCATAAATTAACGCTTTTCTGACGAAAGCATAATTTTGATTTTGTGTTGCACCCAATCCCGCTTTTTTAAATTCCTGAGTTAAAGACTTAGAGTTCAAAAAAATATCTTTTGGAATTTTTGCAACAGCAAAAAAACTAGAATTATGGCACAATTTATGATATAATTTATATGAAAAACATTCTTTCAAAGGTGTCGTGAGCAACATGGGAAATTATAAAGCAATAAGTTTGTTTGCAGGTGTAGGTGGACTAGATATTGGGTTTGAACAAACAGGTAAAGTTAAAACGCTATGGGCAAATGAATTTGATAAAAATGCATCAATTACATTTCAAAAAAATCACAATATTAACTTACTTGTTGATGATATTCATAACGTAGATAAAGAAACTTTGCCAAAAGTAGATATTGTTTTATCAGGATTTCCTTGTCAGGCATTTTCAATCGCTGGCTATCGCAAGGGGTTTGAAGATGAGCGTGGGGATTTATTTTTTGAAACGTTAAAGGTGATTAAGGCAACAGAACCAAAAGTCGTTTTGCTTGAAAACGTCAAAAATCTTGTTTCTCATGACAACGGAAATACTTTTAGAGTTATATTAGATGCATTAGAACAAAATAATTATTACGTTAAACATAAGGTTTTAAATGGTAATACACATGGAAATATACCACAAAATCGCGAAAGAATTTACATCGTTGGATTTAAAGATTTCGAAGCTTACGAAAAATTTGCGTTTCCTGAGCCTATAGAGTTAACTACAAAATTATCTGATTTGATTGATTTTGAAGAAAAAGTTGACGACAAGTTCTATTACACGCCAGAAAAACAAACATTTTATAATCAACTTGAAGAAAAAATCACTTCACAAGACACGGTTTATCAATGGCGACGTCAATATGTACGTGAAAATAAGAGCGGATTATGCCCTACATTAACTGCTAACATGGGGACTGGCGGCCACAATGTTCCTCTAATAAAAACCAAATATGGAATAAGAAAACTCACTCCGAAAGAGTGTTTCTTAATGCAAGGTTTCCCAAACGATTTTAAATTGCCAGAAATTGCAAATGGTCAATTGTATAAACAAGCTGGCAATTCTGTAGTAGTTCCAGTTATTAAAAGAATTGCAGATAAAATAATAGTAGCCTTAGAGGCGTAGGAGAAAACTTCATGAGCAACTTCTGGACAAATCAAGATCAAGAGATTCAAGAAAAGTATGTCGAAGCGTTGCAAATTGTTGGTGCATTATCACATTTGTTTTCTGACAGTACGACGCCATATCTTTATTATCGTGCACATGAGAATCTTTTTTGTGAAGTTTTTAATGCGAAAAATTTATCTCGTGGTGACGTATCGTACGATGCGATTAAAGATAATATAGGTATAGGATTAAAAACTTTTCTTAACCAAAACGGGAAAACATTTCAAAAGGTAGCAGAGTTTAATAGTGATAGCGATCTTTTTAGAGATCTTCTTGGTCGACCTGAAGATTTAATTCATCGTGTTGCAGAACTTCGCAATAAACGATTAGAGATAACAAAAAATGCTACTAATGCTGATGAACAAATATACCATTTAATAACACGGGAACAAGGTAAGATGAACGTTGTAGAAACTAATATGGATTTGGTTGATATTAATTCAATTAGTATATCTAAAGGGAAAAGTAAAAATACAATTAATTTTACAGATCGGTATAATGAATACTCTTTCTCGCTTTCTAAAAGCACTTTGTCTAAACGATTCGATACAACATCTACGAATAATATTTCAACCTTCAACGTGCAAATACATCCTAATCCGTTACAATTATTAAGTGGTTTGAATTTAAATCGATTATTTGTAAAGCCGACCGATCCTGAACATGAATTTATTATTTTGCCTTTATATTCAGAACGAAGTGGAGAAGTTAAATTACGTTCAGGCTTGAATCAATGGAATGCTAGTGGACGTGTAAGAGATATTGATGAGGTATACATTCCAATCCCATCATGGATTCATAATAAATTTGAACATTTCTTTGAATATAGCTCTATGAAAGAGTTGTCCGCTAAAAATTCACCTTCTTTTGACGTTGAATTACCAAATGGTGAAATTATGAAGTGTAAAGTCGCACAATCCGGTGGAAAAGCATTAATGTCTGACCCAAATAGAGCATTAGGAAAATGGATTTTAAGAGATGTCCTAAAATTAAAACCCAGAACTATTGTAACTATGTCATTACTAAAAGAAATAGGAATTGATAGCATAAAGTTAACCAAAATAAATCAATTGAGCGAAAATAGAGGTATAATGCGAAGTACTAGCCTTTATATTTATAAGTTAGATTTTATGGATACAGGTTCTTTTGAAGAATTTAGTTTGACAAATAAATAATGTGATAAACGTCTCGATGTCGCTAGGAGAAGAAAATTGGAAAAAGGTACATTTTATTTAACGGAGATGCCGCGCGAATTTTGTTTACCAATAAAAGGATATGAACAATCTGTTCCTATTCTAAATATTTTTATTTACTTGGATGGGAAATATGTGCAAGCCTTTCTATTAAGAAAAAACAAATCTGTAAATGATTATATTTTATGTGGACTTAATCTAAGAGGATTTAAATTATTTGGTCTAACAACTAAACAAATAAAAAAATGTTTTTCATTAATTAAAATGTACGAACGAAATAAAACTGACGAAAATATAAATCTACATTTAAATGAAGAAAGAATATCATACTTCGATAACAGTGGACGAGGCGAACACATAATTAGAATTAGTACTAACCTATCTATTATTTTTTCTGATACTTTTCAAGAGGAGGTCGAGGAGACGAATCTTTATATAGTTCAAGATGAAATTAAAGTAAAAATAAAAGAATTAAATTTTATTGGCGACATAAAACAAATTGATAATCTTAGAATTATAATTGAAGATCTTGATAAAAAATCAGTGAGCAATTTTCATCTCTTAAAGGATATAAAAATCAGTAATTCTATGTTAGACTCTTCTGAGGTTCTTTACCATGGAATTATTTTGTCATCTCAAAAATTAGATGAATACTTACAAATTGAGATTACTAGTAAGATGGAAATTTTTGATAATTTGCAAATGAACAAATTCAAATCTCACAATGTTAATCCTTATGAAATAATTGATTTTATAGCCCGCATTGCAGATCCTTCGATTTTATTTAATAATCCACTGATGCAAAAAAGAGAGTTTACAGTATATATTCCTATAATAAATATCGATGTAGAATGTGATTTAATAGGTGTGGGTAATGTAGAGATTTTATCTAAGAATCATTTAAAGAGCGACATTTCGCAATTTTCTGCATTCATAGAGGATCAAACTGCTTTTGACTCCATCGCAAAAATCTATGTGAAATCTATTTCAATGTTTGAAGCGGTTATACAAGCAAGAAAACTGATTTTTGATGCGTTAGTAGCTATTAGCCACGTTGTAAAGAATGACTCGGTTTTTCATTTTTACAACTCTGAAGTTGATGCGCTTCGATGGGATAGAAATGATTTTCATACAAAGCCTTCAGTAACTAATTACGTTTTTATAATTGATGAAAGTGCTGTAAATTCATATATTTTAGCTGATATTACAAAAGTGATAAAAAAATCCATTTTAAGAATTGATGATATATTTTATGAAAAGATCGAAAAACTAGATTGGTATGAAGAGCGACTTTCAGATTACATGAATAATAGTTGCACAAATGAAGATAAAAACATGTTTACTGCCTTAAAGTGGTTAAAGCGAAGCTGGGATGCGGATAATTTAGAGGATAAGGTCATTTATAGTAATATTTCAATCGAATTTATTCTAGCAAGTGTAAAAATACCTAAACTATTTACGAAACAAGAAAGAACTTCCATGATAACTGCTGCTCAAAAAGCTTATTTTGAGCTAAATAAGGAGAAGGAAAATGTCGTAGACAGTAAAATCATTAATGATAAAATATCCGCTGCACTTACTAATCCTCCATTGATGGCAAAATTAGAATTTTTAATTGATGGTTTAGAAAGTACTTATGATTCTAAAGATAAGTTAAACATACATCAAATAAGAAAAAATAGAAATGATTTGGTACACGGAAGGCACATAGATGATTTGAGTGAGAGTAATATAAATGATGCTAATATTGTTATAGGGATGATTATTGCATTTTCGTTAAAACGGGGGTATGAAAATGAGTTTGGCTCATAGTGCATTTCAAATAGGTAAAAATTTAAATAAAACTAGTTCGGGCAATGCATTTAAAGTAATGCTTGAGACAATTGAGTCAGAACTTTCAACAGTTGCTTGGGATACTTATTTTAAAACTTTTTTAAGAGAAATTACTAATATTCATTATTGGTCTTTTATAAAGACTTATGAAATTTTAGAACATAACAGGAACAATGATTTTTTATCAGCGACAATTAAAGAAATAATGGATAATGAAAAAATTTTGGAATTGAATAAACTCGCAAAAATTATTGCAAAAGAAATAGATGATTTGATAAATAAAATAACAAGGGGAGAAGTACCCGTTAGTTTTGGAAACGAGAAATTACATGTAAAATTAAAGAGGAATTATAACGATTTAAAGTCCTCCTATAACCGGTCAGGCATCTCGCGATACTTGTTTAATACATTCAAAGTTAATTCTGACAAAATGCAATTAATGGAAACTTATGAGATTAATCGATCGAAGACCGCATTCTCAAAAGAAAATAGGAAATTTATTCAGAATGAACCCGATGTACAAACCAAATCAAGCTATTTGGGAGCTGAATTATATCTTTCATTTAAAGAGATTGTGTCTAGAATTATACTAGAATCACACTTAGGAATTGCTTTAGTAATAGATGCGAAAAAAGATATTAACCATCGGTTCAACCGAGAAATTAAGGGAATAAAAATAATAAGATTAATTCTAAAACCAAATATTTACTTTGCTCAAAAAAATAGAGGATTCATAATATTAATTAAAAACAATGGCTATAATGAATATGGATTTTTCAACCAAATACGTTATTCATTCGACTCTGACGCAAATCTTCTAAACCACAAATGTCAACTTAAAGGGTATTTATTCCCAACTGAAGACATATCATTATTTGATTATTTTAAAATATAATGTTTATAAAAGTGGTTTCTAAATTTAAACCTCCCAACAGAAGTTGTTTAATATGGCCCTCAATTTGAGGGCTTTTTTGAAGCCTGATTTTGTAAGCAAGATAATTAACTAAAATAATATAAAAAAGTAATTACTTTTAGTCTGACTAATATTTCAAACTGACTTTTTAAATGTAATCACTGAATTATATTATCATTATATTTGTTTGGTAACTGAATTAACTAAAAATCTCTAAGTCTTAACGTACTTTAAACCAACATTGGTGAGGATTATTCTTTTCTTCTTCAACCCATACCAACATTGGATAAAATTCCTTAAATTCATGAGGATTAAATTTATCGGTCACCTTTGAAAGTCTTACTTCCCAGTCTACACAATAAGACAAATTACAACAATTAAAATACTTATTACATTATCAATGGATTATAATAATGATAAACTTTACATTGAGTGTGTAATGTGGTAAAATGTGTTACATAATAAACTGAGGTGAAAAAAATGGATAGTAATCAAGATTTAATTAAACACAGACTATCTTCTACCATCGCTAAGTCAGATAAGACCTATAAAGATTTAGCAGAAATACTTGATATCTCTTATACAACTTTTGTCAGTTATGCAAAAGGGGTGAGTATACCGAAGCAAGATACATTACAAAAAATAGCAAGCTATTTCGGTACAACTGTCGGATTTATAATGGGTTACGAAGAAGAAAAGAAACTGAGTTTAGATGAATTAAAAATTAAAGTTAAAGATTTTGGCTTGCAAGATTTAGGAACAGTAGACTTATTTAAACCAGTTAACACGCTAATTGATTTAGTAGAAATCTTGCATGATAAAGGCAGTCAAAATGATCTGGCATTCTTCAATAAGTTTCAAAATGCTTTTGCTGGCTTTTTAATGGAATGTTTGGATGGCTTCGAGCCGTCAGAACATGAGAAAGTGATTGATCCACAATTTTCAAATACAGCTGCCTTGTTTTTACACGACATGAATAGATTGGCATATGAATATATCGCTCTAAAAAAGAAATAGTTGTAATGGATTAATCTCTTACTTCTTAAGCTTCCCAAGGCATTAAGGAAGGGAATAGAGATTCCAAAAGATACAATTATTAAAAAGCAAAAAGGTAAAGAAGTTATTTTCACTCGTGTTACAAAACCGAAACAGAAGTTATCAAAATATCCGCCAGTTTATTGGTATGAAGCTCGAGATGAAATCAAATATCGTTGCTTTTCCAAGTTAAAGGGCTTTGAACAAGTATCAAAGCTAGATTATAATGAGCAATTAATGGTCACTTATATTATGCTATTATTATTCACTGGACTAAGAAGGTCGGAAGCAACAGGTCTGGGGTGGAAAGATATTTGTTTAAAGAAAAGCACCTTAGACGTAAACGGACAATGGATTAATAACGAGCGAAGTTCGAGATTAAAAAGTGTAAGTAGCGTTAGAACAGTTCCAATAATTGGTAAGCTAAAAAAGCAACTCTTATTTTGGAAAGAATTGCAAGAACAAAAAGTGAAAAAGATTGATCCAGACACCTACGTATTTCTTGATTACTACAATTATAATCGACAATATGTCAAAGGAACACCTAGAACATCAAGACGCATTACGGATAATGAAATTACAAGGTTCTTAAAAGCTGTCGATTTGCCTTATAAAAATGGTTTGCATTGTTTTAGGCACACGTGCGGTTCATATCTTGCATCGTTAGGTGTGGAAGCTCATGTCATCCGTGATATAATAGGTCACTCTGACGTAAATTTGACGCAAAAAGTTTATATTAATGCGTTCAATGACGATAAGGTAAATGCGATGGCGAAGATCGATGAGGCGTTAAAATAAAAAAATACAAAATAACCCGACCGAGGTGAAGTTTTATGGATGATTATTCTTTAGAATACGCAAAACAAAACAAAAATGATTTTTGGAATCAAGTGATAAGTAATAAAATAAAATCAAAACGAAGACGGGCTTATTTCATGGCTGGCACACCAGGTGCGGGAAAATCAGAATTTGCGACCAGTTTACTAGAGCTTAACCAAAATTTAGTAATCATCGATGCAGATTTTTTTAGGAGTCAATTCCCTGGGTATGATGGAACGAACTCTAGTAACTTTCAAAAAGGTGCATCTAAACTTGTTCACATTACTCTAGATAACTCACTAAAATACGGTTATTCATTCGTCCTTGACGGAACTTTTGCAATCGAATCTGCAACTAAAAACATCGAACGTGCTTTAAATAAAGGCTTTGAAGTAACAATCCATTTCGTTTATCAAGAACCACTAGTTGCTTGGGAGTATACGAAGAAACGACAAGAAGTAGAAGGTCGTCATGTTCCTAAAGATGTATTTGTAAATGCATACTTTAAATCACGGGATAATTTGATTAAAGTTAAAGATAAATTTGGAGACGAGATAGATATCCACATCGTCATGAAAAACTATGATAATAATGCAACAGAAATGCACTTTGATGTAGATAATATTGAAATGGTCTTACCAAAAACAGAATTGGAGGAAATATTAACATGAGTGATTGGGAAAAAAGAACGGCGGATGTAAAAGAAATAATGGAAAAGTATGACAATGACTTAGGTGAGCTTGACGATAAAGCCACTCGGAAAGAATTTAAAACTGTCATGAAATGGGTAGCAGATAGCTCAAATAGAAAACAACGTGAGCTCGTTGGTTTACCTAACGATTAATTATTGGAAGAGATCACTTCAATCTATGGAGTTTAGTCCACGTGGCTCATCTCTGGCATAGTTAAGTGTTGAAGCTTATATCATTCGTGATATTTTAGGACATTCATTTGTTAACTTGACGCAAGAAGTTTTGTTACTGTCACAAGATTTAAAAAGAGGCGCCAAAGAGGAGGTCGTGAAATGTGGTTTACAAATCCAGAATATAAAGAACACATTAAAACCCTGCCAGATATGAAATACGATTTAGGTGACGTGGTTAAATTTAAATTTAGTGATTCAATAAGAACAGGTTTCATTTGTGTTGCAGATTTTGGTGGCTCACTAGAACATGATTTTCATAGCTATGACATAGAAAATTCAGAAGAGAATATGCTCTATAAACACATTCCTGAAAAAGCAATTATTGAATTGATTAAAAAGTATGACAATAATTCAACGTTAGATGGTGAAGAGTATGGGTAAGATTCTGTCAAAATTAATGGAAGAGCGTAAGTTCGGACTTAAAGGTGGACTTTTCCACAAAACACAAGTTTCACTAACCTATAATACAAATCGTATTGAAGGTAGTAAACTTACTGAAGAGCAAACGAGATA
>JGI24703J35330_11748185_pt1 | contig 11630 bp, 9 predicted proteins | sample TergutNt197P1_FD_35330 | JGI IMG/M metagenome (IMG submission 35330) | reverse complement strand
GGCAGGTGCGATTTCGAAATCGTCAATCTCATCATCCTCAACGAGTCCGTTTGGCATGGAGGCAGTTGTTGTGCCGCCTGCCGAGACCTCGCCGTTTTCTGCATAGCTCTCATACCCACCATCGCCACGCCCCCTAAAATTAAGAAAAAACGCGGCGCCCACTACAGCGATGATAAGCCCTACCGCTATCGCAGAAAAAGTTATAATTAATTTTTTATCGTTCTTGGATAAATTTTTTAATTTCGAAATCATTATGTCATCCCTTTTTGTTGATTTCGCTATGTTTTTTCGATATTGTATCACTCCAAATTTAACGTGTAAACAAAAAAGCCTACGCTCTCCGTTCATACAATTGACATATAATTGACAAAATCTTAAAATATGCTCGATAATCCAATAGAAAGTTGTGATAAAAATGTCAAAATACGACTTCAAAACAATAGAAAAAAAATGGCGTGAACGTTGGGCGGCATCGCCTGTACAGCGTGATACAGAAAAAAAGCCAAAGTTTTATTGTTTGGACATGTTTCCGTATCCTTCGGGGAGTGGATTGCATGTTGGGCATTGGCGCGGATATGTACTTAGTGATGTATTGAGCCGCTACAAGGTTTTGCAGGGTTTTCATGTACTGCATCCTATGGGATGGGATGCATTTGGTCTGCCTGCGGAAAATAATGCAATCAAAAAAGGTATCCATCCTTCGATTTCTACAGAAGAAAACGTCGAAGCGATGAAACGCCAACTCGGTGAAATGAGTACCCTCTACGACTGGGACTACGAGATAGACACCACCGACCCCTCATATTACAAATGGACGCAGTGGATATTTGCGCGTATGTTTGAAAAAGGGCTGGCATACGAAAAGGAAATGCCGCTCAACTGGTGTCCCGATTGCAAAGTAGTACTGGCAAACGAAGAAGCCGTAGGCGGCGTATGCGAACGTTGCGGTGGCGAAGCCACTAAAAAAAACCTGCGCCAGTGGATGCTTAAAATCACAGAGTATGCCGAACGACTTGTAGCCGACTTGTCAGGCCTCGACTGGCCCGAAAAGGTAAAAAAGATGCAGTCTGACTGGGTAGGAAAAAGCCATGGAGCCGAAATCAATTTCGACGTAGATGTTTTGGCTAAAACCGGCAAAGTAACGCTAACTGCATACACCACTCGCCCTGATACCCTGTATGGCGCGACATTTATGGTATTGGCACCCGAGCATGAGCTTGTCAGCGAGATTGTAACGGCAGAATATAAAGCTGATGTAGAAGCATATGTGCGCCAAGCCGCTTCGCGTTCAAATGTAGACCGCATGGCGGACAAAGAAAAAACAGGCGTATTTACGGGAGCCTATGCCACAAACCCCATCACAGGTCGTACAGATATGCCTGTGTGGGTGGCAGACTATGTTTTGGCTGATTATGGCACAGGTGCGATTATGTGTGTACCCGGACATGATGAACGGGATTTTGAATTTGCAACAAAGTTTGGACTTCCTATAGTTGAAGTGATTTCTGCAACAGGGGTGGCCTCTGCCGAGCCGCTGTCAGAAGCATATATAGGCGACGGTGTGCTTGTCAATTCTGACGGGCAAAACGGACTCTCCGTCCCCGAAGCAAAAAAAGCCATCACAGCTATACTGGCACAAAACGGCAATGGCAAAGAAACTGTAAACTACAAACTCCGCGACTGGGTTTTTTCGCGTCAGCGTTATTGGGGCGAGCCGATTCCGGTCATACATTGTGACCTATGCGGGCCTGTGCTTGTTCCCGACAAAGACCTTCCTGTTTTGCTACCCAAGGTAGAATCCTATCAACCCACCGATACAGGTGAGTCTCCACTTTCGCTTGTGTCAGAATGGGTAAATACCACATGCCCAAAATGCAAAAAACCTGCAAAACGCGAAACAAATACCATGCCACAATGGGCAGGGTCGTCATGGTATTTCTTGAGATATGCCGATGTTAACAACTCAGACGTTTTGGCTTCACCCGAAGCTTTGAAAAAATGGCTCCCCGTTGACTACTATGTCGGCGGTGTAGAACATGCCGTGCTTCATCTGCTGTATGCACGTTTTTACACAAAATTCTTGTATGACATAGGTGCGGTGGACTTCCAAGAGCCTTTTGTAAAATTATTCAACCAAGGCATGATAAACAAAAACGGCATGAAGATGGCAAAATCCAAAGGCAACGGCGTATCTCCCGATGAGCTTTTGCCGCGCTATGGCTGTGATGCATTACGTATGTATGAGTTATTTATCGGCCCGCCGGAACTCGATGCAGAATGGCTGGATAACGGAATAGACGGCGTATACCGCTTCCTAAACAAGGTATGGCGGCTGGTTGCCGAAACACCTCGAGGTGAGGACAGTGATGACCATGCACGACTTCGCCATCGCCTTATCCACGACATCACCACCCGCTTGGATAACCTAAGCCTAAACACCGTGGTGAGTGGCTTTATGGAATACACAAATGCATTGGCAAAATGCGCTTCCATCCCTACTGCCACTTTGGAGGCATTGGCTGTCTTGCTGTCACCTTTCGCGCCGCATATCGCAGAAGAAATATGGGAGCATCTGGGACACCCCGACACTGTCTTTATACAAACATGGCCAAAATATGACCCCGCAATGCTGGTATCCGACACAGTAGAAATCGCCATGCAAATAAACGGCAAACTACGCGGAAATATTCAAATACCAACAGGCGCGGACAAAGAAGCCGTCATCGCGCAAGCCAAAGAAGCATTGGCAGACAAGCTGGCAAATGTGAAAATTGTAAAAGAAATATATGTGCCTAAAAAAATAGTTAACTTTGTGACTACCTCGCTCTAATAATTACCTGAGTCCCCTGCTCGATTTCGGAGCCGGGGGCAGGGAATTGTTGATGCACAAAATACGGCAATGGTTGGGCCGTTGCAGCCGCTTCGTCGTCTGCTTGTGCCGCTTCGGGTCGAGCTGTCCTTGGGTTAAAGTCGTCGTCGTTGTTATCTGCGCGACGGTCGGTAAACAACACAGGCGGCAGACCCGATTCTAACAGAATAAAGTTTGCCGTATCTACCGACAAGCCTGTTACATCGGGGACGGAGACCATACGCTCTGTTATCCTTGTGTCATTATCCATGTAGAAGATGATGGTCGCGTTTTCCGGCATCGGGCTACCCGATGGTGGCCAGTGATGTGACACCACGGTACCGCCGCCCACTACTTGGAACCCGCCGGTACCCATGTTTATTACATTTCGCACTGCGTCGGTGAGGCGTTGGCCGCCGAGGTCGGGCATGGGTGTGCCAAAAAGCTCAGGGGTCATCACACCTACACTGTCGTCTGCGGGTTGGATATTTCTAATCCTGATAAGTTCCAGGAAAAAGTCACGCATAAGTGGTGCCACGGTGTTACCCGCAAACATGCGGCGTTCTGTATCGACGATGTTGTCGATGGTCATGAGTACCAAAAATTGAGGATTTTCTACAGGCAAAAATGCGATGTATGTCAGGTTACTAATCCCTTCGGCACGCACACCTTGTTGCGCCGTACCTGTCTTTCCGCCGATGGAGTGGCCGGGGATGTAGAGCTGATGGCCTGTACTGGTAAGCTCACCCACACCGGGGCGCATGGTTACTACATAGCGCATTTCCTCACGGATAAAGTCGGATGTCTCCGGAGAAATAACACGGCGTGTGACAGTCGGCAGAGTTTCTTGTACGACTGTGCCTTGGTTGTCCACGATTTGGGATACCAAGAAGGGACGCATGAGGTTTCCGCCATTTATGAGAGCGGCATAACCGGTTATCATCTGCATTGTGGTGGCATTAAAACCCTGCCCCATAGAAGAAGTCGCCATTTCTACAGGATTTAGCCTATGCCAAGGATACATTACATATGGGCTGGAAACACATTCTTCGCCGGGGAGGTCGATGCCAGTACGCTCGCCAAATCCAAAATAGCCGCGATAGCGATAGAACAAATCACGCCCGAGTGCGCGGTTAATATCCGCCATTGCAAGGTTGCAAGAGCGATAAAGTGCGCGGCGCAGAGAAAGTGACCCACAGCCCCAGTCGCGGCTATGGCACCATACTTCTTGGTCTATGATTTCGCGACGGCCTTCGCAAAAAAACGGCGTATTACGATTGATTACACCTTCTTCTATGCCGGCGGCGATTACAAAGGGCTTAAAGGTAGAGCCGGGTTCACTGCTTCGGGTTGTATGATAGTTACGCCAAAGTGTCATGACTTGGTTTAATTGTTGCCCGCTATCAAGATAAGGCCAAATTTCTTGCAAATGAGGACAGGTAAAAAAATCGGAATTGAGCGGGTCATCAAGAGCGAAAGTCGGGGCTTGCGCCATCGCCAGCACCTCTCCCGTAAACGGCTCCATTACAATCATGCCCGCAAAGCGTGACTCATGCATCGCAAATGCGCGGTTTACATGGTATTGCGCAAGTCGTTGGATGTCGCCGTCGAGGGTCGTTACCATAGTAAAACCGTCTCGTACAGGGATTGTTTCTGTTTCGCCTTGTGCAAAAACATTTCGACCCTGTTCGCCTTCGAGCTGTGTACGATACTGCGCCTCCAGCCCCCAGATATAATCACCACGTATAAACCCTACGACCTGTGGTGCAAAAAACGGGTCTTGATACCACCGCAGGGATGTTTCTTCCCTATTGACTTCGGCAAACATTTCTGTGAGGGGTATTGCAATCTCTGCAGGGACATCATGACGCAAAACACGTCTGTATCGCCCTGATTGTTGTACCAGATTTCCTTCATGGTCTGCGAGCAATATTTCTGTAATCTCAAAACGCGGCATATTAAGTGCGACAGTGATTGCGTTGATGATTTCGTCGCGGACATCCACATCGGAGTTGTTGCGCTGTGCCGCTTGATGTCTCAAATGCAAAGCCTGTGCATTAAGTGTGACGGTAAAGACCTGCTGTGTACCTGTGATAGGTTGCATATGCCTGTCCACAAAACCACCGCGCATAGGTGCAAAGACCTCATTGACATTATCCCTGTCACGCGCCGCACGTTGCATTGCAACAAACTGGTTATAGTCATCGCCATATGTTTCTTGCAAAAACCACATCCGCCCGATTAGCCCAAAAATACATAGAGTAAAAAACACAGCCATAATCAATGCCCTGTTTAAGCGTCTCACTGCCAGCGGAGCAGGTGGTCTGCGCCTCCTGCGTTTTTTTTGTGGCCTCTGCGGCGGTCTGCGTCTGCTCATAGTCTATCCCCCAAAAAATTGATTAAAAAATCCGGTCAAAAATTCTCTCACATCGCTCCAAAAATAATTATGTTGCGGAAGTGCATAGTCAGCGGTATTAAGTGTAACGCCACCTACACGCGGTACATGTATGTTGATTATCTGCGAAGCATCGGGATGTGACATACCCAGCCGCTCCGTAGCGATTCTTTCGATTTCTGCAAAGGTATAGCGGTCTTGCAGTTGTGACTCCAATGCAAAATTATCGGCATTGAGTGTACGCAGTTGGCGCTCCAGTGTGTTTATATCCGTCCGGATATTTGTGTTGCGCGCTTGGAATGCCGCCGAGCCTACACCCCCGAGCAAAATCACAAAAAACGTAAAAGCAAGCTTTTTCCACGGAAAGTTTTGCCACGCCTCACGAGACACTATATATACTTTGTTCCCGGAAATCAGCTTTTTAGGCGCGTTCGGGTCAAATGGTATGACTTGTCCTTTTTGTTTTTTCATCTTAGACCGCCTCTGCTATACGTAACTTCGCGCTGTGAGCGCGGCTGTTTGCGGTGAGTTCTTGTTGAGAAGGAAGGATGGGTTTGCGTGTGATTACTTTCAGTGAAGGAACACGCCCACAAGCACAATACGGTATATCACGCGGGCATTCGCAAGGCGAAGCCAGCTTTGCAAAAGTCGTCTTTACAATCCTGTCCTCCAGCGAGTGAAAAGTGATAATCACAAAACGCCCGCCCTTTTTTAATAATCCTACCGCGTCACGGATAAACGCGCCCAGCGGGTCAAGCTCATCATTGACTGCAATCCGCAATGCCATAAATGTACGCATCGCAGGGTGCGGGACTTTATTATGTTTTGGCTGTGCTGATTCTATGATTTCGGCGAGCTGTAGGGTTGTTTCGATTGGGGCATGTTCTCGGCGCGTGCAGATGGCGCGTGAGATACGACGCGAGTGACGCTCTTCACCATATTCAAAAAAAATTTTTGTCAATGTCTTTTCATCGTATTTATTTACGATGTCGAAGGCAGACAGTGCCGAACGCTTGTCCATGCGCATATCCAACGGCCCATCATATCTAAAAGAAAATCCACGCTCGGGGGTATCAATCTGATGAGAAGAAATCCCTAAATCCAACAAAATCCCATCCACAGAGCCTATGCCAAGCCCCTGTACTATCTCACGCATATCATGAAAATTTCCGCGAACAGCGTCAAAATTTTTCGAGCTAATACGAGCTGTAGCGGCATATATTGCGTTTTCGTCGCGGTCTATGCCGACAATGCGGCCATCAACAAGGTGTTCTGCAATCATCGCGCTATGCCCGCCACCACCCAGTGTCCCGTCTATATAAATACCGTCGGGTTTTAGCATCAAACCGTCCACCGCCTCATGCGGCAAAACAGATATGTGAGAAAACACTAATTAAGCCCCGGGAGTTCTACCGTTGTGACATGCCCCTCGTCGCCAGGTGGTGGTACAGCAGGCAAAAACGGCGAGTGCTGAGGCGGAGCCTGCCCTTCGGGTTCATCCCCTGTCTCGGTCAGAGCCTGCGGCGGTACAAAGTTTGGATTACGTATCATCATGCCAAAGTCATGGTTCCATATCCATTCCTCGTTTGGACTTCCGCCAAAAAATCCACCCCATGTATGGTAGGTACAGGTTAGCCCCTCCCTGACATATAGCGGGAACTCATGCACACGGTCGCCCACCACATCTTCTATATCATCAATGGGCATGGCACGCACTATGCCTACGCGTGTGACAACCGTCCAATAGGGGCAATGCTCTGTAGCAAGCATTCTCGACTCGGTGCAATATGTTTTTTCCTGATGAACGGCACATGACTGTGTGGGAACCATACCCGCGGCAAAAATTTCATTACGCGAACGAGAACCGCGGCTGTCGCGATGGCAATAATCCGTAGGCAAATGTCCCGAGTCCAAACATACCGCCGCTCCTACTATCCCCGAAGGGCGTTCAAAACGGCGCGGCTCTAATTCTAAATGGATTTCTTCCATAATGGTGCGCCAAAGCGGTGTATGAAAATCACGCGCACGGCTATGCATAGCGGAGTTATTATCATTACCCATCCAAATCGCGGCGGTAAAATAAGGCGTATATCCCGCAAACCCAAGGTCACGGTTACGTTGTGAAGTACCTGTCTTGCCCGCTATGGTAATTTGCCCGCGCAGTCCCGAGTCTGCCGTCCAGTTAATACGTCCGCCTGTACCGCGTGTGATGGTGTCTATCATAGAATGTGTAAGCAAATAAGCCGTGGTAGCACGCATTACCCTATGCGGGTTATGTTCGTTTTCCAATAAAATATTGCCTTCGTGGTCAAGCACGCGAGTATACAACACGGGGCGATTAAACTCACCTGCATTTGCTATTGTGGCATACGCGCCCGCCAGTTCGATGAGCAATGTACCTGCCATCCCGCCCAAGACCATGGCGGCTCCGTCCGTGGGTTGCAGCGTACTGATGCCCATTTCTTCTAAGAAACGCTTCATCGTAGGCACACCCGCATGAGGAATACTCGTATCTGCCGCCGCCCGCGCCGAAACAACATTGCCCGATGCATAAATCGCGTTGCGCACGGTAGACAGCCCGCGGTAGGGTGGGTTGCTCCAGTGATTTGAAGGCGACCAGTCCTCACCTCCGGGGTTGAACAAAAGGAAGGGAATATCATCAATAACGGTGGACGGCTGTGCCAAGTTAAGCTCAATCAACGGTACAAAAGGCACAAGCGGCTTCATTTGGCTGCCCGGAGAACGGACAGTCTGGGTTGCCCTGTTAAAGGCACGGTTAGCGTCCTTTTCGCCACGCACACCACGTAATGCCAGTACATGTCCCGTGTGATGGTCGAGTAGTACAAACGCACCTTGCGGTTGCGGCACTTTAAATGTGCGCTGGCTTGTGATTTCGTCACCAAAATGGGTTACGCGCTCACGCATGTTTTCGATAAAGGCTTCGGCTTCTTCTACATTGTTTACAATATGCTCTTGAGCATAGTGGCGCGGCAATTGTGTGATTGTATTAAACATACTGATTTCGTGGCGCACTTCTATTGAAAACCCTTGTCCGACACCGGGCCAAAGCGAATCATCCAAAAAAGCACGGTCAACGATACCCTGTTTTGTCAAATCCTGTGTAGACTCAATAGTAAGCCCTGTATTAAAAATCCTATGATTAGCCTGGTCTCGTGTGATGTTATGCTCACGCATCAAATCCTCTGTCACTTGGTCGAGCAATGCATCGGTAAAGCAGTCAAACTCTACCATCATGCGACGTATACCGCCGTCATGTCGGCGATAGATTGTATCAAAAACCACACCGAGCATAATCGGCTCGCCGTCCTCATCATACATAGGCTCCAGCGTAATGGGGTCAATTACTTGGCGTTCGGCTGTAGCCTCTTCGTATTCCTCTGCTGTGATAAAGCCAAGCCTCTCCATATTTCTCAATACAAATCTTGTGCGTCTCCAGTTGTTATGCGGCCGTGTGTCGGGCGCGAGCCGTGAAGGTGCCTGTGTAATAGAAGCAATGACCGCCGACTGCGCAACAGACAACTCGGATACACATAAATCAAAATAAAAATTAGCCGCCGCAACAACACCGTAGTTTTGTCGCCCGAGGCTGATTTCGTTTAAGTAGGATTGCAGAATAAAATTTTTAGTCGCCATATGCGGGTCGTCGTAGCCAAGCGCGGCAAATTCTTCTCGCAAATGTCGCTCAAACTCGATTGCAAGATGTTGTTCCTGCAATTTTGTAATAAAAGTGTTGTCCATTACACCTAACATATTTTTTACAAGCTGCTGTGTAAGGGTACTGCCGCCCTCCGTGCCTCTGTCGGGTGCAAATGCAACATATACAGCACGCATAATACTCTGTATATCTATACCATTATGCTCAAAAAACCGCTCATCCTCGATTGCCACAAAGGCATAAATCAGATGTTGCGGCATAAGACTGAGCGGTGCAAAAGTCCTGTTAAGCCCTGCATGGAGTACCTCGCGTTGCTCACTCGTGCGTGCGCAGACGATAAAGGAACTAAGCTGTACATCTTCGTATCCCAATCCGGTAGCAATGCCGAAAACCCGCGGCGAAATAGGTCCCAATCCGCGTATATCCAAATCGGGAGCCGCATCCAAAATCCCAAAATATACTCCAATCCCCGCACCAAAGCCCGCAAACCCCAGTACCAATACAACCGCAATGCTCACACGCAAAATAAGCAGTCCGACTTTGTTACGCACTCGCGTAGCATGTGGGCCGCGCTTTAATTTTTTATTACCATGTTGTGAATAATCCAAAAAATCACCGAATCCTATCCCTTATAGTTAGTTTTGCCCTGTTTGTATGCATTCAAGACTTTCGCGCTGTCCATAGGCATGGCCACCTTTGGTTTGATTCCGCCGGAAATCGGAATTTCTGTAGCGCGCCTTTCGTCGAGGCGATTGTTGTTTTCTTCTTCCGTCACGCGGATTCTCACATCCAAGTCCATCACCATGCGTATATGCTCTTGCAATAGCTTTACTTGTGGTTTGTAGTTTTCTTGCTGTGCATCCAACTCCGCGCCTATGTCTTTGAGCATTCTTTCAAACATATCGTCACAGTCTTTTACGACCCGGATTGAGGATTGTTTTTCCTCATTCATGCCAAAAATCATCTGACGCACACCTTCGAGAGGCAGTTCGCTATCAATCACGGTGCGCTGGTTTTCGCTAATGCTCAAAATATCCGTGAGGGCTGTAGCTTTCTTTTTTAGCCCTTCCAGCATAATATTTAATTGCGTTAACATATTATCAACCATTTGAAGTAAGCCCCAAATACGCATACTGATTGCGTCCACGGTTTTTTGCTTGGAAAAGAGCCTCATCCACACGCCTAAAGAAATCACTCGCCGACCAGCCGGTGGGATTACGTTCTCCCGAGACCAGCCCAATCGAAACGGTGACATAATCCGCTACGGAGTTTGCCGCGTGAGGTATTTTTAGTCTGCGCACTTCTTCTATCATACGGTCTGCCACGAGGCGCGCACCGTCCTCCGGCGTATATGGCAAAATAGCCATAAACTCTTCACCGCCACAGCGTGCAATAAAATCTTGCCCACGGAACAAGCAAGTCTTTAAAACATCTGCAACAAAACGAAGGCATTCGTCTCCCGCGTTATGCCCATAGGTATCGTTATACTGTTTGAAATAATCAATATCCACTTGGATTACACTCAGCTTATCGCCTTCTCGCCCCATAGACCCCAAGACTCTGTCCATGTTTTCGTGCAAATATCGTTTGTTAAAAATCCCTGTAAGCACATCAAAATGCACCTTGCTCAAAATTTCGTGCTTGTCTGTATCCATATGAGTGACGGCACGCTCGGCCGAGCCTGTCATCTGCTTGTATTGCTTAAACTGCTTTAAAAGCTTGCCATACTCCTCAACAAGCTTGCCATAATGGGAAATTTCTAGCAAAGAGTCCTCCTCCAAGCCCAACAAAGTACCCACGGCAGTATCATATACTTGTTGTTCTCTGGCAAACAAATCCATACGGAAGCTCCTTCAGTTATTTTGGACATTTTCTTAGACTTTGTCAATTTGTATTAAACTATATTTTGGGGAAAATGGCAAGGGGAAATGATACAATAGCCTTGGTGATGAATATGCAAATCGTGAGATTGTTAGAGATAGTATACATCTTATTACACAGAAAAATCGTGCCTGCGAGGGTGTTAGCCGAGCAACTCGGCGTATCTCGACGCACAATTTATCGTGACATAGAAACGCTGGGCATGGCGGGGATTCCGATATATACAGAAAAGGGAAAGGGCGGCGGCGTTAGTCTTTTGCCCAACTCTGTGTTAAACAAATCCGTTTTAAGTGAACAGGAACAAAACGAAATTTTGGACGCTTTGCATGGACTGTCAAAAATGAATGTTTCCGAAACAGATAAGGTGTTAAAAAAATTATCAATGATGTTCAACAAAACTGCAACAAAATGGCTGGCCGTAGATTTTTCCGATTGGAGCAATGCCAACGACTACTTTAATCAATTCAAAACAGCTATTTTGGAAAAATACGTGGCAGAGTTTGATTACTACAACAAGCTACAACCAAAAGACTTTTCGCCGTGTCGAGCCGGTTCAGCTTTGGTTTAAGTCTACCTCGTGGTATGTAAAGGGGTATTGCCTATCCAAAAACGCCATGAGGATGTACAAATTGACAAGGGTAAAAAATCTTACAATTACCGACGAGCGTTTTGATGGGCGAGATTATCAACCCTTAAATGATGAAACCGCTAAGAACGAAGTACAATCAGAAATTGTGGCATTCCCGATTTCACGGACAGTAAAAAGAGACAAAAACACGAAAGAAATGACAAGTTATGCAGCTATATTTGAAAGAGCGTCTTGACACAAG
>JGI24703J35330_11748186_pt1 | contig 11718 bp, 12 predicted proteins | sample TergutNt197P1_FD_35330 | JGI IMG/M metagenome (IMG submission 35330) | reverse complement strand
ATGTAGTTTCACTAAATTGGTTAATTGATGATTCTGGTTTGTCTTCACTTCCAAGCGTACATTTTATGGGTTGGTTTGACTATACTCAATAAAATATTCAAACGAGTTAAGAAAACTTTTTCTTTAACTCGTTTTTTTGGTACAAAAAAACATCCGATTAATTCGAATGTTTATTAGTTTGCCAACATAAATGCTTTAAATTATAATGAACGAATTTGTAAATTGTAAGTTTTAGATTATTTTAGACAAATATGAGCTCCTTTTTTACATTAGTAAGGACTTTATTAAGTTTTTTTGCCACCAAGTTTATTTATACGAAAGTTAAACTTCATCATTATAAACGATTTTAAACAAATAATTTGCCACCCAAAAAATATTATGGTGGCAAATTTGGTGGCACAGTGGATTTCCGGAGCTAGAAAAAATTATTTCCCAAAACAAAAACCCCATAGGAGTGGGGTTTGATTACCTGTTCGGGAAATTATTTCCCCATATTCTGGTTTATTTGTTTCATTACTTGGTTTACTTGTTTTTGACTAGGCTTTCGACCCATTTGCGACATCATTGTAACAATAACATCTTCTGTAATGGGCGGATTTTCTTGTAAATGTTTTTTCATCATGCGTTGTGCAAGAAAAAATCCACCTACAGCTCCAAGTAAAATTCCTAAAACGATTAAAAAGATAGCAAGTGCTAAATGCATAAAAAAACCTCATTTCAAATTAGATAACTATTAATAAACAGTTACCTATAATAATACACTTTTTTTATAAAAATTTCAAGTCTATTGAACCATTTTGCCCGCTTTTATCGCTTTAATTTTTTCAGGAGTCACATCATTACCCTCAGGATCAATAATTTTTGTATTCTCCAATGTCTCTTTCATTCCGTTTCTAAAGACATCTAAATACTTCTTTCGTAAACTCGCCTGCTCAATTGCTTCCGAATCCGTTAAACTAGAAGTTTTCTTAATATTCGCAAGCTCATTTAACCTGTCAAGTTCGGCTTTCGTTAACATATTCTCACATCCTTCACTAATAGTATAACAGAAATTCATAAATTAAACCATCAAAAATTCGACAATAATTGCAATTTTTATTGTATTCTTTGGAACGATTTGTTAAAATAAAGACTATGTGTTATTAATGGGTTGGCAAATTCATATAATTCTATATTGAATTAATGGACAAATGTTAAAAAATCAAATCCATTATCATGCCAGGTCCATTAACACAAAAAATAAATAAATGGAGTGATAAAATGAACAAGAATAAAATAGGCATCATCTTAACACCAGTCGTACTAATAGCAGTTGTAGCATTTTTACTTTGGGGAATTCCTACTTACAGAGTATGGAGTAATCAAATGTCAGGTCGTGCTGAACTTGCAGAAGCAGAATTCAACAAACAAATCATCGTTATTGAAGCCGAGGCTCGCCTTGAAGCTGAAATTTTAAATGCGTTAGCAGAAGTAGAACGTGCTCGCGGTGCAGCAGAAGCAATGCAAATAGTAGAAGACTCATTAACAGAGACTTATATCAGATACTTATGGGTTAGGCTAATGGCGGAAAATGAAAATGTGATTTATATTCCAACCGAAGCATCTCTACCAATTCTTGAAATCGGCCGTCACCACGGACAATAATAATATAACAAATAAGCCATAACTTATTAATAAAAACGATAAGTTACGGCTTTTTTTTACGCGATTTTTTTTAAAATTAGTTTAGTTGGCTATGAAGTTCTAATAAAAATGTCGATAAAGTTTCAATAGTTATTTCGAATTTTTCACCTGTTTGACGATTAACAACTTCAACATTTCCTTCTGTTATACCTTTTCCTACTACTACATGAATTGGAGTACCAATTAAATCAGCATCTTTAAATTTAACACCAGCTCGTTCAGCACGATCATCGAGTAAAACATCAAATCCAGCTTCTTTTAAACTATGATAAATTTCTTGAGCAACAATTGTTTGTTCTTCTTTTTTTGTATCAACAATTATTAAATGAATATCAAAAGGAGCAAGTGACTTTGGCCAAACTATCCCAGATGCATCGTGTTTTTGTTCAACGATCGCCATCATAATACGGCTAATTCCAATTCCATAACATCCCATCTGCATCCATTGTTGTTTTTGATCTTTATCTAAAAATGATGCATTCATAGCATGAGAATACTTCGTTCCAAGCTTAAACACATGACCGAGTTCAATTCCTTTAGCGTGTAAAATTGTCCCATTTCCAATAGGTGCTTTATCGCCTACTGCTAAATCATACACTTCAATATTAGAAGCAAAATCACCATCTGTTGAATAAACGATTGTATCCTCGCCTACCTCTGCAAGTGCCATAAATTCAGCAGAACCTGATCCTCCCATTTGGCCATTATCTGCTTCAACCATACGAAAATCTAGCCCACAACGGGTAAAAATAGCATGATAAGCATCAACAAATCTTTCATAAACCTGTCCTAATGACTCCTCGTCAGCGTGAAAAGAATAAGCATCTTTCATAATAAATTCACGACCGCGCATAAGACCAAATCGTGGACGTGCTTCATCACGGAATTTAGTTTGGATTTGATAAACAGATAATGGAAGTTTTTTATATGAATTTAAATAATCTTTAACAACGGTAGTAATAACTTCCTCGTGAGTAGGACCAAGTGCAAAATCTCGATCATGACGATCTTTTAAACGCATAAGTTCTGCACCATAAACATCCCAACGACCTGATTGATCCCATAATTCTTTTGGTTGAAGAGCAGGCATCAAGAGTTCACTTGCTTCAATTTTCTCGTGCTCATCACGCACGATATTTTCAATTTTGTCTAGTACTTTTTTCCCTAGTGGTAAATATGTATAAACACCAGCGGCTACTTGTTTAATAAAACCAGCTCTTAATAGTAATTGATGCGAGATAATAACTGCATCGCTAGGCGCTTCTTTTAATGTAGGGGCAAATAATCTCGATTGTTTCATATTTTAATCCTTCTTTCTAAATTTAAATCAAACGTCTAATATCATTAAACACAGTAAAAATCATCAATAACAATAGTAAACCAAACCCAATTAAACTAATTATAGTTTGAAATTTAGGGTTAACAGGTCTACCAATAATAGACTCAATCACAATAAATGTAATGTGTCCACCATCTAAAGCCGGAAACGGTAGTAGATTAAAAATCCCTAAATTAATATTAATTATGCTTGCAAATATTAATAACGGCAACATTCCAAGCATTGCGACTTCGCTTGTCATATGAACAATTCCTACAACGCCAGCTAAATCCTCTACACCAGCTTCTCTAGTAGCAATCGATCTTAATCCACTAAAAATCATCATAGCTCCATCAATAAAACGAGCATTTGCTTCTCTAAAAGTACCTAAAAATGAGCGCTCAATCTCTTGAGCAAATCCAATTCCCACTAAATATCCACCAGGTTGATGATCTGGAGTAATTAAAGTTTCAAATTTTTGTCCATTACGTTCATAAATAAAAATTGTAGGTTGATTTCCCGCACTTTGAATTGCATCGCGAATATCATGTCCATCATAAATATTAAAACCGTTTATTTCAAGGATTGTATCTCCAACTTCTAGACCAGCAATACTTGCGGGACCACCTGGATTTACAAGTGATAATTGATTTGTAACGCCTACAACTTCACCGACAATTGCACTTACAAATAAAACCAAAACATAAGCTAAAACAAAATTCATTAATGCACCAGAAACAAAAATGATAAATCTTTGAAACTTTGGTTTATTATCAAGACGTCTATTTGTTGGAACAATTTGTGCTTCGCGACCCGATACTGTATCAATATACATCGCATCAACAGCAACAGGATAAATTTTTCTTTCCCCAGCTATTTCAAATGCTACCTCAAAATTGGCACTTATATCAATTGTGTTAGTTTTTAATATTCCAGAAGTTTGTCCATCCTCTGGTTTAAAGTAGATTTTAGTAACAACACCCATCGGATCAATATCAATTCCCACTTCTGTATCTTGTTTTAAAATATCACGTTCGTGTTCATTCATACCCATAGATACAAATCCACCTATTGGAATTGCTCGAATCGTATATAACGTTTCACCTTTTCTTTTTTTCCAAACAATTGGACCCATTCCGATAGCAAATTCGTGACATAAAACTCCAAACTTGCGAGCTGTCACAAAATGCCCTAATTCATGCACAAGCACTGCTAATCCAAAAATAAATATAAATCCTAAAATCCCAGCAATTGCTTGCATCACAATCATCCTTTCAATAACCAAATAAAACTCAAATCTTAATTTTAAGAGTACTTGCTTCTGATAATTCGTCGTACCTCATCATTTATCTCTAATATCTGTTCAAGCGTTGCTAAAGAGACTCCGACATGACTATCGAGTGCTTCTTTAATAATAGTTTCAATTTGTAAAAACGTGATTTTGTCATTCAAAAATAAATTTACCGCTTCTTCATTGGCTGCGTTTAACACCAAAGGATATGTGTCACCTTTTTTTCCTGCTTCGTATGCGTACTGTAAACAAGGAAATCTTTCAAAATCCATCTCTTTGAAATCAAGCGTACCGATTTTTGCCAGCTCAAGTGAACTTGTATTTCCGATAACTTGACGATTAGGATAATTCATGGCATATGCTATTGGAATTTTCATATCCGCTGTTCCAAGATGGGCAATTATGCTAGTATCAACAAACTCCACCATCGAATGAACTATACTTTGAGCATGTAAAATAGTATCAATTCTTTCATAAGGAAGATTAAATAAATAATGAGCTTCAATAACTTCTAAACCTTTGTTCATCATTGTCGCAGAATCAATTGTTATTTTACTACCCATCGACCAATTTGGATGATTAAGAGCCGCCTCTTTTGTAACATTTTCAAGTTCATTGCGACTTAAATCTCGAAAAGAACCTCCACTAGCGGTAATAATTATTTTATTTATTTTTTTTTCATCTTCACCGTTTAAACATTGCCAAATCGCAGAATGTTCACTATCTATCGGTAGTAAATTTACACCGTACTCCTTCGCTTTATTGATAACGAGTTCACCTGCCATAACAAGCGTTTCTTTATTCGCAAGAGCGACATCACGTCCAATTTCAATCGCGGCAAGAGTCGATTTTAACCCCACACCACCCATAAGCGCGTTTACGAGTAATGATGGAATTTCCGGTTGATAAATTCTTGTGGCAATATCAATTAAACCCTCATCACCAGAGACAACCGTGAGTTCTGGAAAGAGTTTTTTAAGCTCTAGAACATCTTCATTTTTAGCAGTCGACACAAAAAGGGGTTTAAATTCTTTAATTATCGGGATAGCTTTTTCTAAATTATTTCCATATGCCATACCGATTAATTTGAAACTCGTACTATTTGTTCTAATAATATCGAGAGTTTGTGTACCAATTGAACCTGTAGCGCCTAACAGATAGATATGTTTCATGAAATCCCTCCTAGTTGCATTGCGATATATAAAATTATTGCCGCAAGTAGTTGGGAGTCAACTCGGTCCATAATCCCTCCATGTCCAGGGAATAAATTACCGTAATCTTTAATTCCATATTTTCGCTTGAGATATGAAGCAAGTAAATCTCCACATTGGGATAAAATTGGCAACATTATTGCAAGAGTTAAAAGTACAAATAAATTATTAAATAAATGGGCACTAATACCAAAAATAATTGCGAAAGTAAATCCAACAAACCAACCGCCTAGCGCACCTTCTACCGTTTTATTAGGACTAATCACTGGAGCAAGTTTTCGTTTTCCAAAGAATTTTCCCACAAAATATGCTCCGCTATCTGTTAAAATAACAGTGGCAATTAGAAAAATAAATAGTGCTAAACCTTGGCTTCTAATTTCTAGTAAAGCTCGAAATGATAACCCAATATATGGTATAATAAATAGATGAAATTTTGTACTTTTAAAGTTTTTTGCAGCATGATTTAAAATAAGGACTAGTATAAAACCTAAAAAACCAACAAAAAGAGCTTCATTCAAACTAGGAATAAATACGAGAAACATTGTAGTAAAAAAAGTCAATAATTTCGCACCAACTAAAACTTCCTTGGTTTGATCGTGCATTTTTAATAATTCATAAATCGCAAAGATAGTTGCCAAGAGTCCTAAAATTATAAACCACCAACCTCCTAAGAAAACAAGCGGTAATCCAATCGCTAAAAGACATATGGCCGTAATTATACGTTCTTTCATTTTAACCCTCCATTACATCTTAACTCCACCAAAACGTCGATCTCTTTTTTGGTATTCGAGTATTGCTTGATAAAAAGCTTGTTCTTTAAACTCAGGCCACGGTGTATTGGTAAAATAAAGTTCAGAATAAGCAATCTGCCACAGTAAAAAATTACTTATGCGTTGTTCACCGCTAGTTCTGATTAATAAATCTACATTCGGCAATCCTTTTGTTAGTAAGTGATTCTCAATCATTTGGTTGCTTATTTCATCAACTGCAATCATATTATTTTGCGCTTTTTGAGCAATTTTTTTTACCATCTGACGCAGCTCATCTTGAGATCCATAGTTAAGTGCTATCATCAGTTTCATTCCGGTATTTTTAGAAGTCATCGCCTCAATTCGTGCAATAGCTTGTTGTAATTCAACCGGAAGCTCGGTTTTATTACCGATCACTTCAGTTTTAATATTTAAGAGCATTAATGTTGGAGCAAATCTGTCAAAAAATTTTACTGGTAGTTTCATTAAAAATGAAACTTCTTCAGTAGCGCGTTTCCAGTTCTCAGTTGAAAAAGCATATAAAGTGAGAGCTTCTATTCCAAGGTTTGATGCAACTTCCGCAATATGTTCTACGTTAAACATCCCCTCTTGGTGTCCAAACACTCGAGGTTTTCCTTGAGCTTGTGCCCACCTTCCATTTCCATCGAGAATAATTGCACAATGCCTTGGGATATAGCTTTGTTTTAATATCTCAGAAGTAATTAGGTCTGTTTCTTCAGTTACTATTTTTTTATTTGATTTTTTTTTTATAAAAAACATTTTTTTAGCACCCTTTTTACTATACAGATTGGCAAAATTTAAAATCGACGCTATTTTCAATTATACCACAATATCGCCTCTAGTACACTATTAAATGCGTAAATATTCAAAAAAATTCGAATTACTTGGAACGAATGCAACTTTTAACAACTGTCCCTCGTATTTATGAAAAAAACAGCCAATATATATCGTCAGCTGTTTTATTCAAAATATAATATTAATCAGACATTTCTAAATATTTATAAACACTTTGAGCGGCGATTGCACCATCGCTTGTTGCAGTTACTACCTGACGTAGTTCTTTTGCGATAACATCTCCCGCTGCGTAAATTCCTGTTATTGAGGTAGCCATCGTTTCATCTACTACAACATTTCCAAATTCATTTGTAATTCCTAAACCATCAAGCATTTGTGTCACAGGATCATTTCCGATATAGATGAAAGCACCTGATGCATTTATCGTTGATTGTTGATCAGTTTTAACATTTTTTACAACTACACCAGTAAACTTTCCATCATTATCCGCTTGGAATTCTACTGGTAACGAATCCCAAATAATTTCAACATTTTCTTCTTGAAATAATCTCGATTGTAAGATTTTTTCAGCACGAAGTGTATCTCTGCGGTGAATAATATAAACTTTTCTAACAATTCCCGCAAGATAAATTGCCTCTTCAATTGCAGAATTCCCTCCACCTATCACAATTACGTCCTCATCTTTATAAAATGCGCCGTCACATACCGCACACCATGAAACACCTCGTCCAGACATTTCCATTTCACCTGGTATATCAAGTTTACGGTGTTTCGTACCTGTTGCAACAATTACACTTCTTACAATTAGTGAAGATGTTGAGGTTTCGATTAAATGTGTATGAGCATTATTTTGCGGAGTTATTTTTTGTACATCGCCATATACATATTCTGCACCTGCTGCCTTAGCATGTTCAAACATCTTCATCGATAATTCTGGACCAGAAACAGTTTCAAAACCTGTATAATTTTCAATTTCAAACGTGTTCACCATTTGACCACCAGGTGCGCCCGATTCAATCATCGCAACTGATAAACCAGCGCGCGCTGCATAAACTGCCGCTGTCATCCCAGCAGGTCCTGCTCCAATTATTGCTACGTCGTAATTCTTTGTATCGTTCATGCATTTTTCCTCCAACTACTTATACAAACTCCAAACCGAATCTTTACTAATTCCATTTTTTAAAGCATATAAGTAAGCTTCTTTTCTTGTTTTAAATGATTCAGCCATAAGCACAGTTAGCAATCCATATCTTTTATTATATCCAACATCATGAGATTCTATTAAATAAGTCACAAAATAACGTGCTTTCAACGCTTGTTGAAAACAATCAAAATCAATGATGTCAAAATCTAACTTTTCATATAAATCATTTAATAATGTCGCTGCCTCAAAATCTATATTATCTGAATCAATTTTTTTGTCTGCAGCATCTAGTAATTCAAATAGGTATGTGAAATTATTTTTAATCTCATTTATCATTGATTTTACAGTTATAATTTGCAACATTGATATTGAATCATCAACCTGATGGAGAATGTTTTCTAAAATATACATATCGCTTCTAAATTTAGAGTACGAATCAACTAAATCCCAATATTCATCTTCATTATAAATACAGTTTACAACTTTCATTAACTCTAAAACTTGTTCTTCACACGTATGACAATAAATCAAAATTTCTGACATTTCTGACATGACACGATTGTTCAATTCATCCACATATGACATAATCTCACCCTTAGACGTAAAAAATTCTTTACTCCTAATTATCATATGTCTGACTTTGTCAAAAGATGACGAATTATCAAATCGTTTTATTGCTATAATATTCAATTATGTTTAGTTAAGATATTTAAATTTTAGGGTTGATCCCATATAGGAACTGGAAGAACAAATTGTTCTAAAACCCAGCCATTATTAAAAATTTCCCTTGCCGCAGAAGTACCGACATATCGTAAATGCCAAGGTTCATAATCCACTCCAGTAATACCTGATGTCCCTTCAGGATATCTAATGATTAACCCAAATCGGTGCGCATTCTCTTTAACCCAAACACCCTCCGGAGTTAATGAAAACTCCTCTGTGAGTAGCGCACCGACCGAAGCTGATGTGATATCCATCGCAAGTCCTGTTTGATGTTCACTGTGTCCAGGTCTTGCACTTACACGTTCTGCTTCCTCTATTCCATAAGTATCAATAAAATATTGATGTGTTGTTCTTTGAGTAGCGTAGCTTCGGTAGCCACTTGCTAACCATAAAATCAGTCCATATTCTTCGTATGCTTTCTCAAACATATCTTCAACAGCACGAGCGGCGTTTCGATTTAATTGGATTTGCGAATTATTTTGATTCCACGAAGTGAAAACGTTAGGATGAATTAAATCAGAGGGTGTAAAAGTTGTTGGTAGTCTAAAGACTTTATTAACAAGTACTATACTTTCATGTGCATCATCGTGATCAATAAAATTAATCGCATACTCGTTATAGGTTTTAAAATCAAAATCGCGATACGTACTCGGTAATGATATAACTGGCTCACTATCTTCAATATTACTGTTGTCTTCGTTAAGATTTGGTGGTGTTAAAACAAGTAAATCATCTTGGATATTAGGATTTCTAAAAACATTGATAAGTGCATATAAAACTACACACGATATTAAAAATGGTAATACAACTCGCTTTAATATTTTACGCCTCATCCAAGCATGATATCTAGCTCTTGTTTCTTCGTTCATTTCCATATTGACACACTCCCTATTATCAATTATTGTTCGTATTCACTTTTTATTCTTAGTAGGAACTAATCGTTCAAGTTTTCACGAAGTTCCCTTAAGTAGTCAATCGTAATCGAAATAAATTTCGATCTCGTTGACGAATCCAGTTTCGACTCACGCCAGTAAGACTTACCAATTTATTGGTTTAGTCGCACCAGTACTCTTGGGGTGCATCAGCTTTGATAATTTCTTGTAGTACATCTAATGACTACGTCATTAAATCCCTTCTTCAAAATTTCTTCAGCTGATGAAACGTTCGTCTTCACTTTTACTTAAATCTACCTAAAAATATCTCTTCTATATTATCACTATTTTTAATATAAATTCTCGGAACTCGGTCACTAATTGAAGTTAATATTTCGTAAGCAATGGTATCAAGTTCAAAAGCAACACGTTCCAGTGGCATCTCTGGACCGATTAAGGTTACAACCTCACCTACACGAGTTTCAGAATTATTTATTTTAATCATCATTTGATCCATACAAACTCTACCAATAATTTCACATTCTAAACCATTAACGAGGACAAAACGACCCTGATTCTTTCTTATCCAACCATCAGCATACCCAACCGATAATGTCCCAATATAGGAATCTTCAGTAAGGACAAACGTATCATTGTAACTAACCGACTCACCTTTTTTCACCAAGCTAACTTGTGTTAAACGCGATTTAAAAGAAAGAGTTGGGAGAAGATTTATTGATGTCGTTATAAAATCTATATTTGGATTAAGACCATATAAACCGAGTCCAACACGTTGCAAATTCACACATGGTAAATTAAACTGGAGAGTTGTCGCTGTATTAGCAATATGAACGTACTTAAAATTTTCTGGTTTTAATGCGGATAAAATATTATAAAATCTTTTTATTTGTGCATTTACTGATTCTAAATTTGAATCACCACTTGCAATATGAGTATATATACCCTCGATTTGAATATTTTCAACTTTGGATAACCTATCATACGCTATCTGAACATCACGAAGACCAATTCTATTCATCCCAGTTTCAACCTCTAAATGCAGTTTTAACGGTCGACAAAGCTTAATTTCACTAACTTCTTTTACCCAATCTTCATCATAAGCAACAATTGTGATTTTATTAATTGCAGCGATATCGACGTTTGCGGGTTTTACTGGCGCCAAAACGATAATTGGCTCGTTAATTTCATTCTTCCTTAAATGAAGCGCCTCATCTAGAGAACTCACTGCAAGATATGCTACTCCAAGTTTGCTATATATTTGGGCGAGTTGAACATCTCCGTGACCATAGCCATTAGCTTTTATAACAGCCATCATAGCTTGATTCGGTCGAAGGTTTTTAAATTTCTGAAAATTATGAATCAGGGCATTAACATCTATTTCTACCCAAGTATCGCGATAAAAATTATCCATTATGATACTCCTTATAAACCTCTTGTTTCGATTTTCCCAAATCATTTGCGACTTTTTTAATCGCATCGTTTGTTCTAAGTCCTTCGTTTATATAATAATCAACATGAGTTGTAAAATCCATATCTTTAAACCATTGTTCTTTATCAAATGTATCAGTTGCACCCTCAACAATTAACACAACTTCCCCTTTTAATGTGGAAATTTGCGATAAGATTTCTTTAATATCACCTCGCGTAAACTCTTCATACAATTTCGTTAATTCACGTGCTATGACGATTTGCCTATTACCAAATGCTTCAAGAATTGTTTCGAGAGTATCTTTTATGCGATGTGGTGATTCATAAAATATTAATGTCGCTCGTAAGTTTTCCAGAGGAGTAAGCTCTTTTAACATTTTGCTTTTTTTTCGATCCAAAAAACCATGAAAGTAAAACGGTTGTGGTGCAAGGCCTGAGGCAATTAATGCGGTTAATGCAGCA
>JGI24703J35330_11748187_pt1 | contig 11727 bp, 12 predicted proteins | sample TergutNt197P1_FD_35330 | JGI IMG/M metagenome (IMG submission 35330) | reverse complement strand
AGGCGAGCCGATTCCAAGCGGGGGTCATCGCCTTCGCTTATTGCGGCGAGGGGTTTGCGCTTGAATTGGTGCGGCTCGCGGTGCAGGGGTTCGGCGGGTTTGCCGAATGACATCGCGATTACATGCGGCAAAACGGATTCTTCTTTTTCCTGCGGTTTTGCCCCGCCAAGCCAGCACGCACCAAGCCCGGATTCGGAAAAAAACAAGTCCAACTGTTGTCCGATAAATCCGATGTTTTCATACCAGCCCTCTTTTTCTTCGCTTCCGAAGATAAGATAATGCGGGGCTTTTATATTGAACAAACCCTTTGTCCTGCTTACAATTTCAATGGAGTAGCGAATGTCGGGATACAGCGGTTTCAGCGTTTTAAAACGCTCTCGTACTTTTTCGAGAGTCGCGCCGTCCAGGGGCGCGAGGTCGTATTTTCTTACGGATTTTCGCTTGCGGATTGTTTCGTACATAGAGGCATCTCCTTCTTGATATTTTTTGAAAACTGCGTGATATAAAACGCGGCGAGGGACAAACCGTATGCGTAAACCGCGATTTCAAAGATTGCGTTAAATGTCAGGGTTGACAGGTAGCCTGTGTAAAAACCGAACATTAAGCCATTTAACGCATGAAAAATCAGCCCGCCCGCGTTTATTAATCCTATGGTTGCCGCTGATGTGTCGGATTTTTTCAACAATGAGTACACCAAAAACCATGCCAATAAGGTGAGAAAAATATTGGGCAATGTGAACGACATAAACCACGGCACGTAGCCGTAAACGACGGGTTCAGGCGGAAGCACGCCGAAAAATCTGACTAAGTACAATGTGTTTACGCTTGCGTTGAATATGGACAGTGCGATTAGTAATTTGCGATGTCGCATAAAAACCTCCCGGAAAATTTAGTTTTCACAGGGGATTTTAATGGGAGGCGCGGCGAATTTCAATGAGCAATGTATTCGCGATGCGTCTGTTTGAAGACATTTTGGGCGGGTTGTGTCTGATTGTTTATATATTCAAGCGAAACGGTATGTTCCGCCTCATGCCATTCGACTGTGTAACCCAGTGTTTGCGCGATTGTTCGAAGCGGGATAAAGGAATGCTCGCGGATTATTGTTGCCTCATTGTGGTGTATTTCGTGGTGTATTTCTGTGCCGAAAAGTCTTTCGGCTTCGCGTGTGGTAATCATCACGGTGTAGGGCAGGCGAATCGGCGGAATTTCAAAGGCGTGAAGCGCGCCGTTTATTGTTACGTGAACGGGGCGTTCGTATTTGTAATATTCAACCAGCTCCCACATGTGGCAATAGTCGGGAAAATTGCCCGCGAAAAAGCCGTCAAGCCACGCAGCGCGCGCCTCGAGCCAACTTGCCAAATATTCTGCGTGCCACTCGTGATGCGGATTTTCGCGAAACTCCGGGCGCAAAAAATGCGGCGCGACGGGGTGGCGTTCGTGATTGCGCTCGAAATCACGCCGATTCGCGATTGCGGTGCGGCGGATTTGTTGGATTGTTCGCTCGATTTCGCCGTTGGGGCGGCGAAGCTGGCCCCAGCGCACCGCGACCGCGTCGAAAAATTCCGGCACTTCCATCAGGTGACGATACCAATAGTTGAAAATCGCGACGTACAACCCGTCCGCGCCGTAGCCGAGCCACTGTGTCGCCGAGTTTCCCGCAATCAAATCAAAATCCCACACGGGCCCCTTGTACAGCCGCCGCGCGTCTCCTTCGCCCGAAATATGCATGAAAACGCTGAAACCGTACGCGTCTTGGTTTTTAAAAAATTCCTGCACGATGTAAAAATCCACAAACGTATCGATGTCAATGAGCCGCACGATTTCGTTAAAATTTCCGCCGCGAATGGCACGACTTGTTTCGTAAATATAATCGCGCAGGTAATCGACATGCGCCGCCGTGCGCCGCCGCCCGCTTGGGAAGCGAATATCGTACAACATACCGTTGACCCTGACAAACGTTTCGTTTTCGATGCCGCCGACATGCGCGCGGCCGTCAAGTTCGAAGAAAAAGCCGCTTCGCGCGGGGTCGTCGCGGTGGCGAATATCAATCCGACCGCGCCCGATATCCCGTTCGTCGGTGAATAAATATACCCCCATGTACTCGTCGTTTACATATAAATGCACGTGTTGTGCCATTGGGACGAAATCCATTGTCCCCAGTTCGCGCGATAAAAACAACGCGGAGTAGTTGCGCAAGAGCGACCGGTCGAAGTTATCGGCAAGCAGAATCCAGTCCGTCGCGACATAATCCGACCCGAACATCGGGCGCGGCGAGCCGAACCGCAGACGCAAGGGACGCTTGTTCTCGCCCATCCACCACGTCGAGTTCCCCCGCCCGCGCACCCGCACATATGTGCGAAAATTTTGCAATTCATGCGCCGAATTTTCAAGCGAAAAGTAGCCGTATTGCCATTCGTTTCGGTAGGCAAACGGGCTTTCCGGCGTTTTTATGCGGATTTCGGGCAAGGCATAGGCGGTTACGGCTGTCGCCGCCGCCATCGCCGCCGCGAAAAAAATGGCAGATATCATTGCTAATATAGCTTTTTTCATGTCCCGCCTCCGATTTTTTATGCGAAACAATGTTTACACTTCGTTACCTGATGCTTTTATTTTGCCGTTATTGTAGCATATCCCGTTGCGGCGCGCCAAGCGCGCAGTGGGCACCGTAGACACGTGTCGGCGGCAGCTTCCTTGCCCATAAAAAAAAGAGTCGGCGAGTGACACTCGCCGACTCTTTTTTTTGGGATGGAAACTGCCCACGGCTTCGAGGGCATATGCCGCCACCAACACATGCCCCCGGTGCCCACTGCGCGCTTGGCGCGCTTTTGTGCGGCAAAAAATTTCATAAAAAAACCCCGAACACCCCTTGCGAATTAAGGTAAACATGGTAGAATATAATCAAAATGTAACTTTTTTACTTTTTTATTTTTTTGGCCGGGAGGTCTGCGATATGATTGATTTTAAAGAGGAAATCGGAAAATATAAGCCCATCCGTCTTGTTGACGACGTTGAAACGGCTGTGAAGGACGAAATTTTGGACATTATGGACTTGCTTCAATATATTTCCGGCAAGGCGGCAGGAGGGGACGACAGTGAAATGTCCTAACTGCCTGAAAAATTTTTCGGGCAGCAAAAAATGCCCGGCGTGTAAAATCGACGTTGTGCTTTACAAGGGAACGGTGCGCCTGTCGGACAAATTGCACAATAAGGGGCTTGAACGCCTGAAAGTCGGCGATTTTTACCACGGCATCGAACTTTTGTCCAAAAGCGTCTCCATAAATAAAAACAATGTGCCCTCGCGTAATTTGCTTGGGCTTGCTTTGTTTGAGGTCGGACATGTTGGCGAGGCGTTGAAACACTGGATTGTAAGCCAGTCCATGCTTAAAGACGATAACCCCGCGACAAAATACATCGAAAGCGCGCACAAAAACGCTCGAAAGCTCGAGGCACTAAACGATGCCGTTGATATGTACAATCAGGCACTCGAACATATTAAGCACAAAAGCGATGATTTGGCGATAATTCAGCTTAAAAAAGCCGTGGAAATAAATCCGCGCTTTGTTGACGCGCTGAATCTTTTGACTTTGTGCTATCTCATACAAAATGAACGCGAGCGCGCGATTCTTACATCGGAACGCGTTCTTTCAATAGACGTTATGAATCCCGTTACGCTGAACTATTACGCCATTTTAAATCCCGGCAAAAAGCCGCCGCGCCTGCCCGCGAAGGGGCGAGGCCAGCCCATTCCCAAGGGGCCGTACAAGGCGATTGACCTCGAGCAGAAAAAGAAGAAAAATTTCCACGTCGCCGAGCTTTTTATGTTTTTAATCGGCATTGCGGTTGCGGCGGGGGCGTTGTATTTCCTGCTTGTTCCCGCGCTTAGACGGTCGTGGTATTCCGAGCGGCAGTTGCTTGTTGAGGAGCACGAGGAGGCAAGCGCGAATTATCGCGACCGACTTTCGCGTGCCGTTGATGATTACAACGCGCGCGAGGGCGAGATTGCAAATTTAGAGGCGGAATTGGCGGTTGCGCGGCTTGAAAACGATGTTTGGCAGCGTGTACGCGTCGTGAATCAGGCATACACCGAATTTTTGCGCGATGAACTCCGAGTTGCCGTTGGCCTCCTGAATCCACCGGGCGACCAGCCCCTTATGATTTTCGACCTGCCGTCGGATATCCAAGACCTCGCGCAGGAAATTTTGACGGAGGCGTATCCGCGACTGGGCGCGGACTATTACGCCGCAGGCTTGGCGGCGTTTAACGCCAATCCGCGGGATTCGCATATGGCACTTATTCATCTTGAAAACGCGCAGCGTTTCCTTGACGAGGAATCGGCGCAGTGGAATCGGATGCTTTTCATGCTCGGCAATTTGTATTTCGACGAGGGACGACTTGAGGAAGCCAACGGAGTTTTGACCGAGCTTTACGAACACGCACCGGGCCTGCCCTCGCCGTTTACCGGCGCGGAACGCACACGATTCGGCAATATGATGGCAGAGCTGGAAGGATTACAGTAAGAGGATTACAGTAAGAGGAGGCAAAAGAAATGCCAAACATTTTAGAAATACAAGTAGCACAAAAGGAAAATCTTTTTGAGCTGATGCTTTTGGAAAAACAAAACAAAGGCGCGACAGTCAAAGGGCTCGGACGGCTCATCAGAAAAACCAAATCCGGCATGACAAAGGAAGATATCGCATATGTCAAGGAATTGGTTGATGAAGAAAACGAATTTTGAAATTTCCCAAGCTCATCAATTTCGACCATTCGGGAAATTTTCGACAACGAGCCGCCAAACAGCTTTACAATGTTTCGCGATTCATACGACTTAAAAAGGAGAGTTTGCATTGAACGAAAAACACAACGAAAAACACAACGAAAATCACGAAGAATTAACGCGCACGGTTGAACCGGACGCAGTAAAAATGGGCGCGGGCAAGCGGATTATCAGTTTAATCATCGCCCCCGCCGAACTTATGCAAAATATCAAAGCGCATCCCGCAATTCTTGTGCCGTTTTTAATGGCTGTGGTGATTGCCCTTATCGCCGTTTTCCCGGGCGTGAGAATCGAGGAAATGTATACGCGCGAGCTTTCAAACATTTCGATTGAAAGGTACGGGCAGGATTTATTTGATATGACCGCGCTTATGGGTGAATACGGCGAAATTCCGCTGGAAGACGTTATGGGCGCGCTTACAATTGTGTCCCATGTCGCAATGGCAGTTGTTATGCCGTGGGTTGTAGTGCTAATCACCGTTGTCGGGATTTTTATCCTCTCGAAAATTATGCGGGGCAAGGCAAGATTCGGGCAACTGTTTTCGATGTATATGCATGTCTATGTAATTTGGATTTTGGGCGGATTGGTTGTGGCTTCGCTTATGGCGGCGACGGGAAGTTTGCTCGACATGACATCCCTCGCGGCGATTTTTGCGCGAGACGGCAATTTCGACCAACTTTCATATAATGTACTCGCCGGCATTGCCGTTTTTCCGATTTGGTGTGCGGTTATTACCTTTATCGGCGTGAAAGTCCTTAACGAATTTTGTAATGTGAAGGCGGGCATTATCGCGGGCCTTACCTTCCTTGGGGGACTGGCTGTTCACGTTGTAACGTATATGTTTATATGGTGGATGTATGACTTTTTGTATGCGGCGGGGATGCTGTAGTGAGCAAGAAAAAAATCGCGATTATTTCAGGAATTGCCGTTCTGGTCGTAGGATTTATAGTTTTTAATATAGTCACACTTGGCGGAAACGAAGATACCGACGGCTTGCCGCGCGGCGCGACTCCGGTGCATTGGTCGTACCCGAGAACGGACACAATCGTCAGCCGCGTAAGCGCGCGAGGAAGCGTCGAACTGCGCGAGAGAACCACCGTTTTCCCAACAACACAGGCGCAGATTTTCGAGGTTCACGTAAGCGTCGGGGACGAGGTAAGCGAGGGCGACCTGCTTATCACCTATGACGCAGAAATTTTGGACACATTAGCCGACCAGCTTGCTGAAGCGCGGCTTGCTTTGCGTTCGGCGGAACTTGGACTTGCGGCAACGCGAATAGGCCCGGCGGAGGCGGAAATTTTGCTTGCAGAAAATCAAATCGAGCAAGCCCGCGCGGGCATAACAAGCATCGAGTCGCAACTCGGTCAGCTCGACCTGCAAATCGCGCAACTCGCCGATAATATCGAAACCGCGCGCGACACTTTGGCAGACATGCAACATCTCTACGACAACGGCGTAATCGCCCGCGTCGAGCGGGACAGCGCAAGTGAAGCCGTGCGCCGCCTCGAAGACCAATTCTCTGTTTTAATGATGCAACGCGACTCGGTTGCGTCGGGGATTCCTATGGCGGAAGAAGCCGAAATGCTCGCGATTGCGCAACTCGACACGGTTTTGCATCGCAACGCACGCCCCGAAGCGGTAAACCAAGCACAAATCCAGCAAGTCGCAATCGACCGCGCACAGCTCGCCATCACGCAAATCGAGCGACGCATCGAGGAATTCGAACATGAAGAACGCGCCGCCGTTTCCGGCACAGTTTTAAGCGTTTTCGTCGAACCCGGCGAGCCAAGCCTGACGGGCCGCCCCCTCATGGAAATCGCCGACGTGTCAAACGAAAACCTTGTTATAACAATTTACGTCCCCGAAAATGAGGCTGGCGGCATAGACGTCGGGCAGGAAGTTGAAATTTCAAGCGGCGCAATCGGCAACCACCGATACGCCGGGTATATTGATTTGATTCACCCCTTAGCCGCGCCGCGCCAAATGGGAGGGACGGTCGAAACCGTTGTAACCGTTGAAATTTCCGTGGCGGAAACCTCGCGTCTTCGCGCGGGAAATACCGTCGATGCCGACATTGTTACAGGCATAAGCGAAGACACTTTGGTTGTCCCGATAATGTCAACCGGCGGCGAGGGCGGCGAAGATTTCGTTTATGTAATCACCGACGAATCCGTTTTGGAGCGCGTGTATGTCACGCTGGGGAAATTCAGCGCGATGCATATTGAAGCCGACGGAATTTCCGCAAACAGCCGAATCGTAAATAATCCCACGCGGACAATGTACGACGGCATGATTGTGCGTCCATTGCCCGCGTTTTCGCCATCCTCCGCTCAATCGTGATGCGGGGGCGGGGGATTTTCGCTCCTTGCCTTTCGACAAAAATCCGTCGGAATGTGTAAAGTTTATTTCCTTACGTTTCCTAAACGCCACCCGCTGCGCCACTGTTAAATTTATTTTGAAAAAAAAGAGTCGGCGAGTGACACTCGCCGACTCTTTTTTTACGGGTGAGGAAATCCCCCCCCCCCAAAAAAATTCGGGCTTGCTCGTTTGTCAATATTTTGCTACACTAGTAATAGTGCGTATCGAACGGCAATAGTCGGCACGCGCTAAATAAAAATTTTGGAAAGGTGGTCTGTCATGTCAAGTATGGTAGAAATACGCTGGCATGGACGTGGAGGACAGGGTGCCAAAACGGCGTCGCTGCTGCTTGCAGACGCGGCTTTTGATTCGGGAAAATTTGTACAAGGTTTCCCCGAATACGGCCCCGAGCGCATGGGCGCGCCGATTACGGCGTACAATCGCGTAAGCGACGAGCGTTGCTCTCTTCACTCTAACATTTATGAACCCGATTACGTTGTAGTGGTTGACGTAACACTGCTTGACGCAGTATCGGTAACAAGCGGCCTCAAAAAGGAAGGCGCAATCATTGTAAACACAAAAAAATCCCCGGAGGAAATCAAGCCGCAACTCGAGGGATACCAAGGCAAAGTTTACACGATTGACGCAAGCTCCATTGCGGAGGACGAGCTTGGAAACAGGAGCCTTTCCAATACATCAATGCTTGGTGCGATTGTTAAAGTTTCCGGCGTTCTTCCCGAAGCAAAATTCATGGAAGACGTACTAACCTCGCTTAAACAAAAATTCGCCTCAAAGCCCCACGTTATCGAGAAGAACATGAAAGCCCTCGAACGCGGCATGAAGGAGGTAAAAGCATGATTTATGTAAAAGACGCAAAATCCGATTACAAATGGAACGAAGTAAGTGCCGGCGGAAATATTTACGAGCCGGGAACATCGCTTCAAGTAAATACGGGCGACTGGAGAGTTTTTATCCCCACATTCCATGAACCGGAATGTACACATTGTATGCTTTGCTTCCCCGTTTGCGCCGACAGCGCGATTCCCGTCAAAGACGGAAAAAGGCTGGATTTTGACTTTAAACATTGTAAAGGCTGCGGCGTGTGCTACAAAGTATGCCCGAAGATTGACAAAGCCATTACATGGGAAGAGGAGGATAAATAATGGCCATTCGCGAAAGACTTTCCGGTAACGAAGCAATTGCAACGGCTTTAAAGCAAATAAACCCCGACGTTGTCGCGGCATATCCGATTACGCCGTCAACCGAGGTTGTGCATTATTTTTCGCAATACGTGGCAGACGGTCAAGTTAATACGGAATTCGTAGCGGTAGAATCCGAACACAGCGCGATGTCGGCATGTATCGGCGCGCAAGCCGCCGGTGCCCGCTCCGCAACGATTACTTCCGCTTGCGGGCTCGCCCTCATGTGGGAGCTTCTGTATGTAGCTTCCGGTCACCGCCTCCCCGTGACTTTGGCGGTAATCAACCGCGCACTGTCCGGCCCGATTAACATCAACAACGACCACTCCGACTCCATGGGCGCGCGCGACTCCGGTTGGATTCAGCTTTACAGCGAAAACAACCAAGAAGCCTATGACAACTATTTGATGTCCCTGCGCATTGCAGAACATCCCGACGTACTTTTGCCCGCAATGACCTGCCAAGACGGTTTTATCACATCCCACGCCATTGAAAATATCGAGCTTCTCGAGACCGACAAGGTGCAAAAATTTATAGGCAAGTACGCACCCCCCCGCCACCTTATCGACGGCAAGCCCATGTCGGTAGGCCCCTACGACACCGTACAATTCTACTTCGAGCATCAATATCAACGCGCGCAAGCCATGATTGGTGCAAAGAAAGTAATCTTGGATGTGTTCAAAGAGTTCGGCGATTTAACCGGCCGCAAGTACGGCCTTTTGGAAGAATACAAAATGGAGGACGCGGAACGCGCAATCGTTGTGCTTAACTCCAGCGCGGGTACGGCAAAATACGTCTGCGACCAACTCCGTGCAAAAGGCGAAAAAGTCGGCGTGCTTAAAGTACGCGTATATCGCCCGTTCCCGGCGGAAGAAATCGCAAAAGCACTTTCGCACGTAAAAGCCGTTGCCGTTATGGACAAGGCCGACAGCTTCTCCGCAGTCGGCGGGCCCGTTTTCAACGACATCCGCAGTGCGTGCTACGACCTCCCGACCCGCCCCCTGATGATAAATTATATCTACGGGCTTGGCGGACGCGACGTTCCCGTCGAAAACTTCGAAACGGTTTACGCAGCGTTGTCTGAAGTAATTAAAACCGGAAAGGCCGACAATTACTATCGTCATGTCGGTGTGAGAGGTGTATAATTATGGCTTATAATCTGAAACAAGAATGCTGTAAGCCCGAACGCCTTGTCGGCGGACACCGTCTGTGTGCCGGCTGTGGCGCAAGCGTAGCCGTTCGCGGCGTACTTCGCGCCTTGAACGATGAGGACAAATCCGTTTCGGGTGTTGCAACAAGCTGCTTGGAAGTATCCAGCGTGCTGTATCCCTTCACCGCATGGAACGAAGGCTATATCCACTCCGCCTTCGAAAACGTAGCCGCAACAATCGCAGGCTGCGAAGCCGCCTACAACGCCAAAAAGCGCAAAGGCGAAATCAAAGACACCTACAAATTCATAGCCTTCGGCGGCGACGGTGGAACCTATGACATCGGCCTCCAATCCCTTTCCGGCGCACTCGAGCGCGGACACGACATGGTTTACGTATGCTATGACAACGAAGCATACATGAACACAGGTCTCCAACGCTCCTCCTCGACGCCGAAATTCGCCGAGGTCTCCACGGCTCCCGTAGGAACCGAAGTACCGGGCAAAATGCAACACAAAAAAGACCTGACCGAAATCGTAGTAGGTCACGGCGTACCCTATGTAGCCCAAACAACCTTCACCGCCAACTTCAAAGACCTGCACGAAAAAGCCTACAAAGCCCACTACACCAAAGGCTGCAACTTCCTAAACATCCTAGCCCCCTGCCCCCGCGGCTGGCGTTACCCGCCCGAAGATTTGATGAAAATCACAAAACTGGCGGTAGACACCTGCGTATGGCCCCTTTACGAAGTAGTAGAGGGCGAATGGAAGCTCACCTACGAGCCGAAAAACAAGCTCCCGATAGAGGACTATATCAAAATCCAAGGCCGCTTCCGCCACCTCTTCTCCATGCCAAACGGCGAGGAAATGATTGCCGACTTGCAGGCGCATGTTGATATGAAATGGGAGAAATTGCTGAAAAAGTGTAAGTAAATGAACGCGTAATAAAAATCCTGTCGGTGGCTATCGGCAGGATTTTTTTATGGGCAGGGAAATTGCTCCCGGCTTCGAGAGAATGTGTCGCCTCCGACACGTGTCCCCGGTGCCCAATGCGCGCTTGGCGCGCTTTTTTATGGGCAGGGAAATTGCTCCCGGCTTCGAGGGCACGTGTCGCCCGCGACATATGTCCCCGGTGGCGCGGGAAACGTTCGCTTCGCGCACTGCGCCCGTGGTACCCAATGCGCGCAGTGCGCGCTTTCTTGTTGAAGATAAATCACCAACATCTGGCACATGCCGTAAATCCCCTGTTCTGCGCATATGTTCGTGTAACAGACCTGGCTCTAGCCGGATTCATGTTGCCGCAGTTATTTATGCGATGATATCGACTGCCTGTTGCAGATAGCCAGACATTTCCGGCAACGGGAGTCGGCGTGGGTTCAGGTGCAGGCGTGGGTGATGGCGCAGGGCTTGGCGTTGGCGTGGGTGCTGCGACCGGCGCGGGCGTAGCATCTGGTAAGCCCGCTCGAGCTGTTGGTTGTGTTGATGCTGCCGATTCAGAAGCAATAAGTACCGTTCGAGCCGTACCGTCCCAATCAAGATAATACCCTACACTTTCAAGGGGCAGACGAATCGGCACCATTGTTCTGCCGCCTATAAGTTGGGCGGGAACATCAAGAGTGTAGCTTGCGCCGTTTGCAATAAAAACATCGCTGTCTATAGTGATATGCACTTCGTGTTCCGCACTTATTAAAATTGTCGTTCGGGTTTCGGCGTCCCAGTCCACTTCAAAGCCAAGCATTTCAAATACGCCGCGCACGGGAACAAGGGTTCTGCCGTCAACCAGCACTGCTCCTTGACCGCCGGGGAAGTCTACGACTTGCCCGGCAACTGTAACTCGAATTTCATCGTCGGCCATAGCCACAATAGAAATAGCCACAATTGCCAAGGCTACCGCCAAGAATAATGTAAATATCCGCTTCTTAAAACCTCGTCTGTCCATTTTTGAAATCTTCCTTTGCAAAAAAGCAAGTCTTTTTGCAGTTATTTTATCGCCGAAGCGATTTGCTGTCAAAAAAATATTACCAACTTACACAGTTTCTCCCATTTCAACGAGCTGGTTTTTCTCCATTCTTTCGCTCTCGCATATTTCAACTTCATTACATGGACTTACAAATTCCAGGGCTTGTGTTGTCAAGGTAACTTTTTATAAATGTCTTGACAGTCCAAACTTCGAATTATGGAAAGTCAAGCGCGACCACCGAGCGGTAGTCGTAAGCAACAAGTAAAAAATGCTTAAAGACGGGTACTAT
>JGI24703J35330_11748188_pt1 | contig 11729 bp, 3 predicted proteins | sample TergutNt197P1_FD_35330 | JGI IMG/M metagenome (IMG submission 35330) | reverse complement strand
GATCTCTTGGATCATGACCTGTTCCATGGTACCACTGAGCAATGTTGCGTCCAATACCTGCTGCCACAATTTCAGATTGTAGTCTAAACATAACATTACCTGTTCCAAGTAATCCTTCTGCTGCTAAACGCGCAATACCTGCTGCAGTTAAATCAATATCAATACGTCTAGTCGTTAAGTTATAAGTTACTGTAAAGTCTGTGCCAGCAACTAAATCAATCCCTGCATCCCAACTATTATCAGTTGTCGTTCTCGGTGTAAAACGTCCGACTACTGAACCAGGAATAAATTGCAAATTCGCACTGTGCGTATCTCTTGTAAAGAAATAGTCTAGTGTTCCAACATGTGGCATAATGTTGTGTGAGATTTGCCACGTTGCGATATTTCCTTGTGTTCCTACTAAGTACTTATCTTCAACACCAGGCTCTTGAGCTGATTTTGGATATACGCTAACATCATATTCCCATTCTCCACCGACTTCAACACCATCCACATACTCAGGCACCCATCTTGGAAGACCGACTACAAAGTCATAGAAGAACTCTGTTGGAGGGATTGGGTTGGTAACAGTTCCATGAGTCGCTAACTCTTGTACTAACCAAATACCTAATGGTAATTCGTCAAATCGTGCAACACCATTTCCATCAGTTACGACTACAATTGGATCACCAATAAACGTTGCATTGTTAGTCATCCATGTTGGATTTTGTAAGTTTGCTGTTGTCGGGATTACACCGTTTGCAAATGTTACTTGACGAACTTGGATTGGTACACCTGGCATTGTTGGTCCTGGGTAAACATCTCCAACGACGCGGGTCACTGTGATGCTACCATAATCTGGACCCTCTTCTGGGAACGGTCCAAATATTTGTGGATTAGCTGCTACTGGAACAGCCGCCACTAATAATGCAATTGCAATCATCACTGCTGCAATTTTTTTAAACATTTTTGACATGCTTGTCATCTCCTTTTTTTTACGCAGGCTGTGCGTCGCACGTGCGCTATACTGAATAATTTTGATCTTTCGATCAGTTTACAACGACGCGCGACTTACATCTTACAGTGGTACTTGCTTGAATGCGCAATCGTTGTATGTGTGTAGATTTATGCATTACCTCTTCTTAAGCGATGTCTTTTTTTACACGCTCTAAATCATCAATAATTTTTCCTCGAACATAGAACAATCCAACAAAGCTCAATGATAAGAGTCCGATGATGGTCATTGACATGGCACCAAACCCACCTGTACCTGGCAGTCTTATTTCAGGGAAGTTTCCTAAGTATAAGTATAACCTCACTTCACCCCCCGCTGCTTCGTATGCCTCGACATCAGCGTTGTCGATGATCTCACCAGTACTTACAGAGCGGTATACTTCTTTAAAGGCAGGAACTAAGCCTGATGTGCCACGGGCATCTATTAGAAATCGTTCTTCATCTGCATCCCATCTTATCTCCCAGTAGCCTGCTGGCGGTCTAAAGCCAGTTGGCGCTACTGTTTCATCTAGCCTGTAACGACCGTCTTTTGTTAAAAGATGATTAAAGATGACTAAACCATCTTCATCGCTTGTTGCAGTTTCTCCTGCACCTATTGCGATCCACTCATTTGTATCCTCACACCAAACACGTAATGTAAACACTGCGCCTTCTAAAACCTGGAAGTTCTCATGGTCCAAACCAAAGTACAAGTAATCATTTGTCTTTGTAAAGCTAAACTCGACACCTTCGCGGCGATTTGGTAAGAACAAGCCACCTTCATCATCGAATGCTGGTGCACCTTCGTGATGCGTTGGTGTCTCAATGTGGCCTTCACTATCAACGGTAATTAACCAATAATGTCCAATAGGCGGTGTCACAAAACCATCTGGTGCGTCTATTTCCTCTAAGCGATATTGACTGCCATAAGTTAAGAAGTTCTCAAACCTCACAGCACCCGTATCAGTTGCACTTACAAGATCAGCAAGATCGCCTTTTACTTGCACCCATTCCGCCTCTTCATCATCCCAACGATATAAATTGAACATCGCACCTGGAAGTGGCGTCATTCCATCGTCTTTGGTTTTAATAAACTCAAACAAGTCTACAGTCGAACGCTCATTCGGTAAGAATAAATTTCCACCCTCACTAACGAATGCTGGTGCATTACCATGATGCGTTGGTATATCAATGGCTCCATCATTAACATCGACAGTAATGAGCCAGTAATGTTGTTCATTTAATGGTAGTGGTAAGCGGTATAAAGGTGGGGCTGCTGTTTCAGTTAGGCGATACACACTACCGTATCTGAGTCCCTCAAGCCTTACCATACCTGTTGTTGCACTTTCAAGATCCTCTGTAATTAAATCCCAACTTGTGCCATCATCAGCAAGGCGATGCAAGCTAAACTGAGCGCCTGCAAGTGGCAAATGAGTAAGATTTGATCTTTTTATAAAGACAAAATCGTTATCATCGCCACGATATAAATGCTCATTGACTAAAATCAAATCGTCATCATCATTGTGTTCAAATGCCGGTGTATCTGCATTGCCTGGCATTGGCGTTCCGATAACCCCATCATTGCTAACAGTAATGACCCAGTAATGATTGGCAGGTGGTGCCACAAAACCTGGCGCTGGTGTTTGTTCTCTTAAGCGATACTGACTCCCATGTGACAAGCCATCAAAACCTATCACACCATTTGCACCACTTGTTACGCGCTCTATTGGTGTGGCTTCCCAACCTAGTCCATCAGCCGTCCTACTATAAAGATGAAATAATGCACCTGCGAGTGGTGAGCCACTTGGACGTACTTTAATAAATTCAAAGTCTGATTCAACAGTCTCTACAACAGTTAAAATATAAGCATAGTCGAAAGCGTCTGTGTCAATTGCGTCATGAAAAGGTGTACGTTGAGGCCAATGGTAGTTAATGTTACCCATTGTCTCACCTGCCCATGGTGCAGTAATCGCAGTACGTGGAAGTGTCACGCTAGTAACAACAGCCCTTTGATTAAACCAGGTGAGCGTATCTTCATTTGCTAGGTGAGGTCTAAAAATAACTTGAGGTAGTGGAGGTGGTGTCACCGATGCTATCCTTACATCATCACTAATATAGATTGAAAGTTGATCTCCAACTTCTAAAGTGATGTTAGTTGGAATCATAAACTCCCATGTGCCATCAGGCTCAACTGGTGCTGTGCCACCAAGCCAAGTGACACTACTGACGATACCCGAAACAGGTGTGACCCGTCCAACACGAACAACTCCTCCTACCTCACCAGTTCCAGTGATGCTTGTTGTCGCAGGTGTTACATCACCATCAAACCTAAGATTTCCAGAAACTAATCCTGCTACATCTTCAACTTGCTCTGGTGGTGTGATATCAATAACAGTTTCTTGACAGTAAGTTGCGTTATCTCCTATCCGACAAAGGATATCTTGTGGGCGAGTGATTCGAGGATTAACAAGATTCCCATCCACACCTTCATTTAGCGTTGTTGATGTTGAGGGTGATGGCGGGTTCTCTATTGATGTACGGCGTGCCCTTACCACTTCTACTGTGTAGCCAATTGGTAAAAATGTTGTTCCATCCTCAAACGGTTCAGTTATTTCTGCCATAAAAATTCCTGAATGAGCTGGTGCGCCCCAAATCGAATGGATACCAGTTGGTACGTTGTTAATTCTTTGGACAAAGTTATCTGCTGTATCAGTAATCACTAAATCTACAAACACTTCTCCATCGAAGGCACTTCTCGCACTCCGATTCCCTTCTGGAATTGTGACGTGACCGAAAATACGTTGATCCGCATCTGTTGGCGTCCGTAAAAGATCAACTACTGGGTGTGCATTGTTGGCAACAAGTCGACGAATCTGGCGCCAACCAGCATTTCCAGTTACAACATCAATGCCTGTTCCAGGCATTGCAGGACCATTAAACCACTCAGTAAATCTTGGTTCACTAGTACTTCCACCACTAACCACAAGATTCACATTGGCAAAGTTATTATTCCCTGGTTGAAGGTAAAAGTAGGAAATATTACTAAAAAATGCCGCTGCCTCTCCATCAATTGGATCATGTCCAGGAAGTGGAGAAGGTGGATTTACTGCAGTGCCAGCACGCGTGTTGCGCCAGAGCGATAAATCAGTGTTATAGCCGACAATTGTCGATGGATTCGCTATGTTTCCATATGTGTCAAAGAGCAAAGCATTTCCTGGTTGTCTCTGAGTAAAATCAAAGTAGAGTGGCGCATCAACTTCCATATGTAAGCGACCAGCACGGAAAATCCCATCGGTATCAGTAGTCTGTCCACTTACAACAAACACAGTTCCTGGGTATGCTGTAATAAAAGTAATATTTTCGTTGCTATTGGCAGCATTTTGTGTAGCAGTAAGCCCAGTATCCCCAGGTCTTATAGCACCAGCAGCTGGATCGCTGTTACCTACTCTAGAACCCGAAACACCTAGATTATTTGTTCTGATATAAATCTCACTTCTACAGTCTATGCCAACAGGCGTTGTTCGATAAGGAGAGTCAAGAGGTAGTCCGACAATAAATCGGTCAGCAGTTTCCATGTCAGTACTTCCAGCTGCAAAATCAATCCCTACACCTGTTCCATAGTGAATAAGCTCCAACAATCCACCATTGCGGACATAGAATCCATTATTCGCCTGAACACCTCTTAAAAGGGGGGCACTCCCGGCTGTTGCTGTTAATACTACCTCAGATGCGTCTACATTAAATGTAGCACTTCCTACTTCAAGAAAGCGAACTGCTGCTGCTGCTGCTGCGTTAGGAGGTGCTGAGCCACCTACTTCTAATGCTAGTTTTGAATGATCTGAAATATTAAATTCAGTTCCTGTTCCAAAAAATATCATTGCTGTTGTATTATGAGACAAATTTTCCAGTTGTGCACCATTTGTTATGTTAAAAGATGAGTTGTCACCAACTAAGATAAAATTAGCGCGTTCATGTACAGTTTGAGGTTCATTTACATTTGTGTAACCTTCTAAGTTAAGCAATGTTCCCACGCCACTTATTGTAATTTGATGATGGGAATTGTTTCGGTTAGCGATCTCCGCAGCATTGGGACCTGACATATAGCTGTTAGCAAAAACCATTGCTGGTCTTCCTGCTGTACCTGCAACATTAAGTGGTCTTGCATACACATTTTTTATTGCACCGTCAAACAAGTTGTAGCTCGTTCGATTGGCTGTTGTACGAAATGGTATCGCTGTTGCTTCTAAGTCAAAGGTTGAATTAGCTTCCATAATAAATAAACCAATTGAGCCGAATAAACCATTACTTTGAGTAAAACTACCAGCATGTGTATCTGAGGCAGTATTTGTTCCCGTGTTTAAAACAGACACAGCTACATTTTCTCCGATGTTAATGGTGCTACCCGCAATACCTGTTAATCCATCAACAGTCATTGTGCCAACACTACGTACTCTTACAGCCGTATGTGCAGCGCCACTTGCTGTTACGTCTAGTTGAGCACCATTTCTTGCATCTAAATTTTGGATGTATAGCCCATGACCTGCTCCTGATACTCTTACATCAACAGTGGCATGTTCATCAATGATTAAATCATTCGTGTGAATACCTGCAAACGCTAGTGTGCTAGCCCCTCTTATGATTGTTACATCAGAGGATGGACCAAATTCAATGCGACTATCTGCGCCTGTTCCAGTCGTAATCACGTGATTTGGTGTGCTTGACATATTCATATAAAGCGTCGCATTTTCCTCAGTTATCAGCCCACCTGATGCATTGATTGCGTTTATACTACTACTTGTTACACCACCACTTCTTGTGATGTTCACCTCTGAGTTAGCACCGAAGGTTACAAGTCCTGTTGCTGTAATACCATGCCCCACACCACCGGCTGTTGCTGTGCCTTGTGTCGTTGCAATATTGAGCGTGGCATCATCGCCTACAGTCAAGCTATTTGCTTGAATGGCTCCTCTAGTTCCATTTGCAACAGCCGTCCCTGTATTTCTTGTGATATTCACCTCAGCATTCGCACCGATGATGACACTTCCATTTGGTACATGAAAGCCATTTCCTGTCACATTAGCATCACCTGTTCCCGTTACAGTCAGTTCCATTTCAACAGTGGCACGATCACCAATTGTTACATCAAGTGCTGAAATACCATGACCATTAACGGTGGCATTGCCCGTTCTAGAGAAAGTGAAGTTTGCATTTGTTCCTAAGTCAACGTATCGGGCGTTAATGCCGAAACCTGATCCAGTTCTATTATTGATTGTAAGCGTACCATTTTCTCTCACGACAACATCATAAGTCACGTTAATCACATGTGCTGTTGTCAAAGTATTAGGATTAATAATGAGTGTTGCATCCTCTTCAACGATTAAGCAAGGTGCAACAATGGCAGATGTATTTCCCACTGTTGTAAGTGTCTGTGTCGTCCCTGCTGGAATAATGACACAATCTAGATTTTCAAAGTTATCAATGTTCACCCTCGTATGAGGTGCAAACGCATAGCCATTAGCGCCTGGTGCGATGGGTGGCAAACTCACAACATTAAATTCACTAACATTGAATAAAATGGCATTGTCACCAGTCGCACTAGTCGTATTCGCTACAAAGTTGTTATCTAGCCCAGTTACTGTCACACTTGATTGAGGCATATTTAAAATGGCTGAGCGATTTTGAGCATTAGCCGCACTGTTTCCTGTCCCTGACGTTCCTAAAGATACCGTCGTTCCCGCTGGTCTAACGCTTGAGATAACACGATCATGAACATACACGCGCCAGTTGCTACTATTTGCTGGTGTAGAAATGAATAAGGCCGTCCTTTGACCTACTCCTTGTTCTGCTGCTGTTCCCGTTCCAGTATTATTGGGTGCCGTCCCCGTTGCAGCCGTTATGACGCGCCCTAGATAAATATTGTTAAGCTCTAATGTTTGTTGCAAACCAGCTGTAGCACCTAAGTAAAGCCTACTGTTTGTTGTCGTTCTTGTCGTAAGAACTAAATGTTGTCCATTCCCCTCAATGCTTACAGAACTCGTACGCGTGCTATTATTTGATGCAGCAGTCGCATGCCAAACGATGTTATCTGTTAAATAAATGCGTTCTACAGCGCTATTTGTCCATGCTGCTAAAAACCCGTCTGATGCACCCACACAAATCACACCATTTACGACAACGTTATTCATGAGATTGTTTGGACAATAAATAGGTTCTTCACTGTCATCTAGTGGCACCGCAGCCGATCTTACTTCAACTGGTAAGTAGCCACCTTCATCAGCCATATAAACGATCTCATCAGGCGTCATGCTTTCAAATTCTTGCCTTGTCACCGATAACAAGTCAAGCTGCTCACCTTCGTGGTCAAACGTTTCATCATCTTGAACGTCTTCATCCTCTTCAATGTCTTCATATTCAGTGGCCTCGTCATCTTCAATGACTACTTCCACTCTTTCTAATGAATTATAAGCTCTTTCTAATTCGAGTGTCATTTCTTGAAGTTCTTCAAAAATAACGCTATAATATGCAGCAAAGTCCAAAACTTCCGAACTTTCATCATTTAAAGCTTCAATTGCCTCAGTTTCATCACTTTCCGAATCGATGCGATCCTCAAACGCTTCAAACATTTCCTCAAAAACTTCTTGTTCGGGATCAGAAGTAGCTACTAAATAGCGTGCTTCTAAGTCTGCAAGCCATTCAACAATTCCTATTAACGCCCTTTCTGCGTTTATTGTAACAGCGTATAAGTTAGCCCATGAATCAACAGTAAAATCTAATTGGTTTAATGCCCATACATCTCCAATTCGTTCTACTAGGTCGTGTTTTAGCTCATACACAACTGCTCTATCAACTTCATTATCTGCGACGCGTTCTGCTAGCGTACGAGGGATGATAGCAGCAATTAGTCCTACTGCAATCGCTAGTAGAAATAACTTAACTACATTTTTAAATCTTATAGTTTTAACCATAATGTTCACTCCTGTTGTTCTAAACTTGTTCCAAACTTACCCCAAACTATTTTTCAGCATGTTTTTTAGCACATATGATATCATTATACTATAGTAAACTGAAAAATCAAGACTTAATGATTAGAAACTTAATTTAAAACTAAAAAATAGCAAGAAGAAATAGTAAAGCACAAATATAGATGGATTTATAAACCTCCTTTTTGCCCCGCTTTGTCGTATGTTGCCGAAAAAAGGATTAAAATATAGCTTGCATTTTTTCAAAACAAAATGTATTTTATTTTCTACTTTTTGTCGGTACTTTAAGCTGAAAAAATTGCTTAATAATCGTCTTTTATTTACACATATTTTTTAGAAGCTCGCCAAATGGATAAGCCAAAGAAAACAAGGGAGACGACTGCTAAGATGATCACACTGTTCATCGCAGTAAGTTCGTGTCCATTAATGACATAAATGACACCCATGGATTCTTGAAATTCTTGCAAGTATTCAGCAGGAATATGGGAGAAAGCATGCTCTGCAATCCCGTCGATAAAGCGTTGTCTAAATAACAACACGGTGTGTGATTGTGGGAAAAAGCGGATAACCGTTTGAATGGGTGGTGGTAAGTAGCCCATTGGGACATAAATTCCCATCATAAATCCGATTAAAGTGCCTAGTATGGTCGACATCGCTCCAAATGCTTGATTTGTTTTTACAAATGTTGCGAAGAAAAAGATCATACACGCATTAAGCAGGACACTAAGGACTAAAATGCCCACCGTTTTTAACTGATTAAGGGCTGACATCACGTGATTGCCCATGATTCCGTTATAGATGTTTAAAACGATGAAAACAATCAAACTCATAATCGTTCCGACGAAAAAAGCTCCAAGGGCATATCCTGCGACAACTTTGTATCTTTTAACTGGTGTTGAATAGAAATCCTTATACACATGTGATACTTTGTCATTGATCATGACGACATAAGCACCTTTTGTTGTCGTTACTGTTGTGACCGCTAAAATCCCTGCAAAAATCCAGTTGTTCATGACCTCAGTCACTTCATTGATATCCCCACCATAATCAGGGGTAAAGAAGTCACCTAAAAATAGAATAAATAAGGCAATTACAAGTAACACCGATAATAAGGAAAAGAATACCCCTACTTTATCTCTAAAATACATTAATAAATTTCTCATTGCTAATGTCCACATTTTTTATTTTTCCTCCTTGTCATTGGTAATATCTAGGAAAACATCATCCATTGATCCATTAATGATCTCAATATTGGTAATGTCATTTTTAAATTGCTCTGCAAAAGGAATGGCTTCAACGGTTGAATGAAGTTTGATTTCGATGATTTCTCCTTTTTGGACAAAGTCAATCTGCTTTTCTTCAAGTTGCTTCTTGAATGCTTCTGGATTTTTCGGAACCAACTTTAACAAATCATGACAATATTCTTGTTTAAGTTCTAGTGGTGTGCCTTTTGCTAATATTTCACCGTGACCCATAATGGTAATGTAGTCGGATTGTTCTGCTTCTTCCATATAATGGGTCGTCAAGAAAACGGTCACGCCTTCTTCTTGTTGCAAGCGTCTGATCGTTTTCCAAATTTCTTTTCGGGTACCTGAGTCAAGGCCTGTTGTCGGTTCATCTAAAAATAAGATTTCAGGGGTATGAATGAGGGCTCTTGCAATGTCTGCTCTTCTTCTTTGGCCACCTGATAACTTCTCATACGGACGATCAAGAAATTCTTCTAGTTGCGCAATTTCGACCACTTCTGCGATCCGTTTTTTTAGTTGTTGTTTTGAGAAGTTATAAAATTTTCCTCTAATTTTTAAGTTTTCATGAACGGTTAACATCCCATCTAGCAAGCTTCGTTGAAAGACAATGCCGATTGATTGTCTAATGGCGTGATCATTTTTTCCCAGTTCATAGCCATTGATTAGGACTTTTCCCTCGTCTGGTGCAAGGAGTGTGCAAAGGATGTCAATCGTCGTTGACTTCCCTGCACCGTTTTTTCCTAAGAATGAAAACATCGTTCCTTTTTCGACGTAAAAATCAATGCCTTTTACTGCTTTTACTTCTTTGTTTTGTACTTTGTAACTTTTAACTAATGATTTAACTTCTATGATTTTTTCCATATTTTTAGCTCCATATTTTAGTTTCGTTCACACGCGATTAAATTCGGTGTGAAAGCTGACCGATGAGTTGATCTTCATCTTCGTCTATTTGTTCTAGTAGGTGAACAAAGTCTTCAATTATTGTTTCAATGGTTTCTCTTTTGAATAAATCGGTGGCATATCTAAAGATCACCATGTATTCATCATTTCTTTTTATAAAATTAAGCGACATATCTAGCTTTACTTTGTGGCTAAGAAACTTGATTCTTGAGCTTTCAAATGCTAGATCACCTTTTGCCTCTTGTTGTGAGTGTTCTTCACTTCGAAAGGCAAATAAAAGATCAAATAGTGGATGTCTTTCTTTATCCTGCTCTACCTCAAACTGCCCGGCGAGTTCATCAAATGGATATTCTCGATTTTCATAAGCCGCTAAGCAATTTTCTCTTATTTCTTTTATAAATGCCATGACTGACTTTTCTTTTTCTGGTCTTCCTCTTAGCAAGATGCGGTTAACAAACAAGCCATGCATCTCTTCGGTCTCTTTATACAGTCGCAAAGAAGCAGCACTTCCGATGACGAGGTCTTCTTGCTTACTGTAGTGACTGAGCAGAATCATTAAAATAGATAATAAAACCATATACTCGGTTGCCTGCGCCACCTCAACTATTTGAAGCACTTTATCCTTAAACTTTTTATCAAACGTCTTACTCACAGCGTCTCCTTCAAAGTTTCTCTTTTTTGGTCTTGGATAATCTAGTGGAAATTCAAGCTTTGGCACGCCATCTTTAAATTGATTCAGCCAGTAAGCTTTTTGAGTGGCTAGATTTTTTTGCAGCATCCACTCGCTATAATCTTTATATTGTAAACTGATTGCTGGAAGTTCACCACCTGCATATAGCGTCGCAAATTCTTTGAACAGTAAAGGATAAAAGAGGCCATCTGTAATAATATGATGGACATCAACAAAGAGGATAAAATTTGCTGCTCCCGTTTTAATAATTGCTGCTCGCATCAATGGCGCAATGCTTAAGTCAAATGGGCGGGCAAATTCATGAGCAAATGCCTGAATTTCTTCCTCATCATTTATTTCTTCATATGTAATCTCTACTTGTACCTGTTCATGTATCTGGTAAACAGTAGCACCCTCAATCTGGTGAAAGCTTGTTCGAAGCATCTCATGTCGTTGTATGAGTGCTTCAACTGTACGCTTAACTTTCGTTAATTCAAGATTTCCTTCGATTTCAAATGCTGCTGGTCTGTTATAAACAGTTTCGACACCATTATATTCCCAGAGAAGACCGCTTAAGAAATACATTCTTTGTGGAGGTGATATCGGGTAGTAATTTTTTTCTAAAGCTTTTGGAATTGACTCATCTATTTCCTCTACCTCTTCAAGTATAAGGCTGATCCCTTCTACTGTGATGCCTTCAAAAATCGATCTAATGCCCAATCTTACACCTGTTTGTTGTTCAATACGGTTGATGAGTAACATCGCTTTAAGGGAGTTACCGCCAAGGGAAAAGAAGCTATCTTTAGTACCTATTTGATCAATGTTAAACATCTCTTCAAAGATAGTTGCCACGACCCGTTCTATCTCAGTCGTTGGAGCGACATATCCCTTCGTACTTGCAAGTTCAATCTCTGGCAAAGCTCGCCTGTTCACTTTCCCACTGCTTGTTACAGGAATCTG
>JGI24703J35330_11748189_pt1 | contig 11764 bp, 10 predicted proteins | sample TergutNt197P1_FD_35330 | JGI IMG/M metagenome (IMG submission 35330) | reverse complement strand
CCAGTCACTCCTGTTGCTCCCGTTGGTCCAATATCACCAGTCACTCCTGTTGCTCCCGTTGAACCAGTATCACCAGTCACTCCTGTTGCTCCCGTTGGTCCAATATCACCAGTCATTCCTGTTGCTCCTGTTAATCCAGTCTCTCCAGTCATTCCTGTTGGACCAGTTGGACCTGTTGCACCATTATTACCGGTAGGACCAGTTGAACCGACATCGCCAGTTGGTCCAGTTGGTCCTGGTGGTCCGCCCGCTGGTCCAGTTGGTCCAGTTGGTCCTGGTGGTCCGCCTGCAGGACCTGTAGCACCTGTAGCACCAACTGCACCGTCAGCTCCAGTTGCACCAGTAATGCCTATTCCAGTTGCTCCTGTTACACCATCTGCACCAGTTGCACCCGTAGGACCAATTAATCCAGTTGCACCTGTTTCTCCAGTATTTCCTATTAGTCCGGTAGCACCAGTCTCACCTGTCGGTCCTGTCATGCCAATACCTGTGGCACCAGTTGGTCCAATAGGTCCACCCGCAGGTCCAGTTGGTCCAGTTGGTCCTGGTGGTCCACCTGCAGGACCTGTAGCTCCTGTTGCACCAGTAGCACCAGTTTCACCAGTAGCTCCAGTTATGCTCAAACCAGTAGCACCAGTATATCCAGTGACACCCGTTACACCATCCGCTCCAGTAAAACCTGTTGCGCCAGTCGCACCAACATCACCCGTTGCACCTGTGACTCCGATCGCACCATCTGCACCCGTTGGACCAATTGGTCCCGTTGCACCAGTATTTCCTGTAGGACCTGTGATAGATTCACCACTTTGTCCCACTGAACCGGCTTGACCACTAGGACCAGTCGGCCCAGTTATTTGCATAGTAGAAACCGCACTTGTTGGAGCCCAGTCTGAAACACTTCCCGGAAATCCAACAGGTGCGCTTTTTGTTGCCATATATATTTGACCTTCATAAAGAACAAACTGTCCTTGTTGATAAAGTGGTCCTTCAACTATATCAAAGATTACCGTTGTCGACATCGTAGTTGGCCCAGTCGGCCCAACTGGACCTGTAGCACCTGTTGGACATATTTTTTTCACACAGCGTTCACAACCGCAACCTCGGGTACACGTATTAAAATTCGAAATATTCCAAGCTGTAGACGAACATTGTTTACATTGTCTATTTCTACAACCACAATTGCAATTATAACTCATAAATTATTACCTCCAATAAACAGCTTTTTCAAAAAAGCATTACTATATCATATTCAAGTTATTTAAATTTGGTATACGAAAATTCAACCAGAATTACGGTTCTCAATAACAAATATGAACCAAATAGGGCTTTACGTAGACTACCTAGAAATAAAAATTATCAAACAAAATTTAACGTTATCAAAATTAAAAATCTTTATCATAATATATCGCTTGCAAACTAAAGATTTTACTGCTATAATATGGGTAATAATCTAGCACAAAAGGGGTAATCATTGTGAAAATTTTTACACTAGGTTTTTTTCTATTTTTTCTAACTTCTTGCAACGACACAATTTACAAACAAGTTCTTCCATTAGAAATATCACCAATTCAAATCAACCTAGAAACAAAACTCATAATAAATCACAGAAATCATGATTTAACACTAGAAGAAATTCAACAATTATTACCAGATATCAACTTTGAAAAACCAAAAACAACTTTCACAATCAAGCTCTTCGACGAAAACGAAATAATAGCTTATTCTCAAATTACAACTAGCAACCCGGTTGCCTATCTCAACTTTGACGACTTTTATTTTAGTGAGCTGGGAGAATATTCGTTTAACGTAATCCAAAAAGATTTCCATTGCTTAAGTTGGATAATTGACGATGAATTAATCACTGTTGATGTAACATTAACACAAAATGAAGAAACTGGACTCATAGAAACAACTACACATAAAAGTAAAACTGTCTTTAATAACACATTTGTACTCAATATAGAAGATGAATTATCACAAGCAATTGAAAATAAAAATTTACAACAAAAACGAGAAGAAATGGCTCAACTTGAGGAAAAGTTTTTAAATTTTGGCGACTATACAAGCTTTTATTTTTACAATTTGGAATCAGGATTTTCTCACAGTTTTAATTGCCAACAAAATTACCGGGGCGTCTCAGTCGGTAAAGTATTTTTCGCGCACTTTTTATATATACAAGAAGAAAACGGCCACATAGAACTCACCGAACGCGATAGAATGCTAATAGAATACAGCTTACGAACAAGTCTTGATGTAAAAAGCCATGAACTTCATAATCGCTTTGGACTCGAAGAATATAATTTATGGTTAGAATCGTTGGGAGCAGATTCTTTAATAAATCCCTATCACCACTTTGGACGAACAACCGGGCTTGTAGCTTCGGAAGCAGTGGAACTTTTAAGAAATATCAACAACTATCTAAATTCAGGCTCATCTAACGCTGAAGAATTCCGTTATCATATGACAAATAATCTAGTTCCATTTATTATTTCCGATAATTATGAAGTCGCCTCAAAAACAGGGTGGGTTTATGTTTGGAATATCATTCATGATGTTGCCATTGTATACGCACCGTCGCCATATATCTTGATAATTTTGACTGAGAATGATCAAATAGTGCAAAACCATCGTTATCACTTTGCTCATTTTTCACAGTGGTTCGAAGAATTCAACGACAGATGGTTTGCCTCAAACTAAACATCTAATCAACCGTCACGACAGGATCTGTTGTGATTTTTTAATGAAAAAGTGTATTAGATTGAATAATACGGTTGACACAGGCATATAATTTGTGTATAATTACTGTATTAACACGAATAATACATTTTAAAAGGAGGGAAATCGATGTTTAAAATTGACAATCAATCAAGACAAGCCGTTTATGAACAAATTGTTACTCAAGTTGAAAAATATATCCTTGTTGGTATTTTGGAAGCTGGAGATAAAATGCCTTCTGTTAGAAAGTTATCTGTTGAGCTCACTGTCAATCCAAATACCGTCCAACGTGCATATACCGAGCTTGAAAGAAGTGGAGTTATCGTGACGCAAGCGGGTAGAGGGGCGTTTGTTTCAGATTCAGGTGTCGCTATTTTAAGGGCTTCAAGAAGAAAGATTTATCTTGATAAACTAAAGGTTGTGCTGATGGAGTTGAGAGTTTCAGAAGTGGATAAATTAGAAATTCTAGCTATCGTTGAAAAAACTTACTCGGGAGGACAAGATGATGATTAAGGTACAAAATGTTACAAAAAAATTAGACAATTATGTGGCATTATCGAATTTAACATGTGAAATACCAAAAGGCAGCATCTTTGGTTTAATCGGAACAAACGGAGCAGGAAAGTCGACATTACTTCGTGCAATTACAGGTGTTTATCGTATAAACTCGGGTACGATTACACTTGAAAATGAACCTATATTTGAAAATCCTAAAGTAAAAAATCGGATGATGTATGTTCCAGATGAGCTGTATTTTATGTATGGTTCAAATATGATTAGAATGGCAAAATTGTATCAAGATGTTTATTCGAACTTTGATATGGACCGATTTAAAGAATTAACTGCTTTATTTAAACTAAATCCACGAGAAAATATCAATAAATTTTCTAAAGGTATGAAGCGCCAGGTTGCGATTATTTTAGCTCTTTCTACGAGAGCGGATTACTTATTTTTTGATGAAACATTCGATGGACTAGACCCTGTAAAAAGAAATGTTGTCCGAAATTTAATCGCTCAGGATGCAGTTGATAACAATACAACTGTAATTATTACCTCGCACTCATTACGCGAACTCGAGGATACTTGTGACCAACTAGCCCTCTTGCATGAAGGTGGAATTGTATTCGAATCAGATGTGCAAAATTTAAAAACCTCATTATTTAAAGTGCAGATTGCGTTTTTAACGAATTTTAGTAAAGAAATGTTTAACGACTTCGAAACATTATCATTTACTAAACATGGATCTGTGGCGAATATGATTATCCGCGGGGATAAAGAAGAAACCCGTGAAAAACTAGCCCGTTTTAAACCAGCAATACTTGAAATATTGCCGCTATCGCTAGAAGAAGTGTTTATCCATGAAATGGCATCAGTTGGATATGTTTTTGATGAAGTTTTTGGAGGTGATGATCATGTTTAATTTCGGACTTTATAAAGAAGGATTACGAAAATTACAAACAGTCGGCATTATTTATGCGGTAATAATGGTTATAGCTGGGCTGATGATTCCCATAATAAATGTCTACAATTTTGAGGCAACTAGAAGACGTGCGATAGAAAATAATTGGTACTGGTTTGACTATTCAGCAGGAATCCAAGTAAATTCTAATATGATTATGTTTATTATTTTTGCTGCGATTTTTGCACCGCTTTTAGTGTGGGGAGTATTTGGTTTTTTGAATGAACGTAGTAGCAGTGATTACTTTCATGCAATCCCACAAAAACGTCAAGTTCTATTTTCAAGTTTTTTCGCTGCAGCTTTGACTTGGGTATTATCTTTTGCATTAATTCATCTAGTTCTTGTTTTAGGAATTTTATCAACAAATGAATTTTCTGTTTTTTACTGGACAGATATATTATCAACAGTCGGTGGAATTTTTACAGTACTACTATTAATTTCAACCTCTGTAACTCTTGCAATGTCAGTTACGGGAAATTGGTTAACTAATATTATCGCTACGAGTTTAATTTTATTTTTTCCCCGTGGAATTATGGTTGCATTTATACAATTTTTAATTACTACGACCTTTGTTATCGATGAAACTAACTTCGGATTTTTTGGAAATAATCATCTGAATTTATTAATATCTGTTTTTGATAGCTCGCCTAATCCACATTTATTAATTAGTATTATTTATACTAGTATACTTGCTCTCGTATATTTTCTTATAGCAGTTTACCTTTTTAAAATACGAGATAGTGAAATAGCTGGAAATCCAGGTTCAAATTGGTCGCAATCTTTAATGAGAATTCTTGTTGGATTTATAGCAACAATTCCTGGAATTATCTTAATTGCTGGTCCAAGATGGAATAGAGAATGGTTAACGGTTATCGTGTGGTACATCGTTGTTATTTTCGGTTATTTTATCTATGAATTTATCACAGCTAGAAAAATTTTACAATTTAAAAGAATGATGCACGGACTTTTAATTATCACCGTATTAAATGTGATTTCAATTTTGTCATTAAATATTATCAGAAATTCATTTTTTCAAGAAATCAATCGCGAAAGAGTTGTAAGTGTTGTTATTGATGATTTTAATATCAGGAATCGTAACTGGAATAATTCTTATATTCTATCGCAAATGAATGGTTTAGAGATAAGTGACATCGATGTAGCACAGTCACTGGCAGATGATTTAAATAGCGATATAAATCAGTACGGAAATCGTGGTCAAGGTCCAATAAGAGCAACATTCACTTTATTAAATGGTAGAAGTGTAACTCGAAGAATAAATCATAATTTCAATACAGAATTTACGAATTGGTTGATGAATTACGAACCATATCAATTATTATATACAAATATACCGAGTAATTTTGATAGTATTTGGTCTGACCATGATTTAAGTGAAGCACAACAAAAAAGAGTTTTAAATATTTTAGAAGAAGAAATTCGTGAACTTCCATTTGAAGAGTGGTACCCCATTGTAGGAACTTTTGTAAATGATGTATGGATTTATATTGAGGAAACTAACGAATGGATAGCACCTCATGGTTTTAGAGAATACGGAGCAATTAGTATCGGATTAATAAATGACGGCTTTTGGCACTACTCACAACGTTTTCCCATAACAGAATTAACTCCTAGAGCTCTTGAGTTATATCTAGAATATGCACGTTTAGCGCGGTAATGAAAAAAAATTAGAATTATTTATTTTAATAATCTCGAATGTTGTACCTATTCGTACAACATTCAGAGGTTATTTTTTTATGTTTTAAAGCTGATTTAAAATGTAAAAGGGACAAAAAAAAGCCTTGTGTCAACAAGAGCTCAAATATAAAAAAAACATCCAAAATATCGTATATGTTAGGGTAGAAAACCCGCTACAAAAGCAGGTGGGTATCTCGACCAATATTTTAGGATTCCTACGACTTTCATCATGCAAGCACGACTATTAAAAGTAGGCATTCAACACCATAAAGGGCGTTCAGATTCCCGATTTCAAAGTGTTCGGATTCAAAGAACTAACATTATTACGAGTATTTCAGACACCCCTATTATAGCACCGAAATTACAAGATTGCAACCCTTTTTTAAAAAAAAGTTAATTTTTTTGTAGCGTTTTTAAAATTCGACAAATCTTGCAACAAAAATGTGGTATCATATATATGACAAAAAAAACAGGGGGTTTGTTTTATGAAAAAAAATTTAATTATCGCTATATTACTTTTATTAGTTGTCGGTTGTGAGTCACTAGAAGAAACAACTGATTCTGAAATTTTAAACGAAAATCGTTTAAATGTAGATAATCAAACAAAAGAAAATTCTGAAATTGAATATCTTTTGGGTACCATTGAATTGGAACTCGGTCTCGGTAATAATGAGGAAGCTACTACGGTATTTTATGAATTAACTTCCTTACTAGATAATGAAACACTTACAACACGTCAGCAATCAAGGATGAACACCGTCGCTCAACTCCTAGATAACGAAATCCCAACGACTGAAATTGTTGAGGATGAAAAAATATTTACTGGAAGTGATGCAGCAGCTAAAGTTATGAATAAAATTACAACCTTACCTGATGGTTACAAACTCGTATATCATGTTTTCTCAAGTGAGGTCGGTTCTAATGACGTCGGATTTTATGTTTTAATGGTCCCAGTTATCAATGATGGACCAAATAATACTCTAGCTCGAGAAACATTTTTCGTAACTAGCAACGGCGAAATAATGGTTCTAAATTAAAAATCTTTATGTTTTATCGAGAACTTCAAAACAGCACATCATTTATTATTTAGGGCATTTTCTAGTATAATCTGAACCTTTTACGATAATTCGTGTTTTTAATTTGGTTTTTACCGTTTCGGTTTGGTTCGTTTTATGGTATAATGGCTAAAGATGCGTCTATTTCAATTGAGTGGGGTGAGCATAATGGCGACTGGGAAAAATTTACGGAAATTAGTTTTTATCTTATTTTTGTTAAATCTCATCGGAATCTTGCAAATGATTATTTGGGATGCTAATGAGTTGTTTGTCGTTGGTATCATCAGTTTAATATTTATAATTAATGCGTTTATTTTTAGACAAATAATTCGTCAAAAAAATCAAACATTTTTAAGTGAGAAAAAAGAACTTTCATTCCGAATTAAAAATGTTGGAAAATATGTATTTGAAAATACTCCTATCGGGATTATACTTTATGATAATCGAGATAAAATTAGCTGGTCAAATCAGTATGCCAAAGATATTTTTAAACGTGAGATTGATAATCAAGATTTGGCGAGTGTAAATGATCTTCTTCATAGTATGTCAAAAACATCGAAAAGAACATTTGAATTTAATTTTCATGATAGTGTTTATTTGATAAATCATAAAAAAGATGAAAAAGTTCTTTATTTTGAAAATATCACCAGTTACGCGATGTTAATGAATAAATACGAAGATTCTCGTGCAACACTTGGTTTGATTGTTACTGACAATTATGAAGAAGTTGTGAAAAATCTTAGCGAACAATCTCAAAATGATTACCGACGACAAATTACAGATTGTCTTGCAAACTGGGCAAAAGATAATGGAATTTTATTTAGAACTCTTCGCGATGGTCGTTTTTTAGTTTTAATGAATCATAAAACGTTAAATAATATTTGCAATGAGCGTTTTAATGTACTCGACCAAATAAGAAATATTGGGAAAAACGAAGTTACTTTAACCGTAAGTATGGGAATAGCTTCAGGTTATGATAGTTACATAGCTTCTTTTAATAGAGCATCTTCTTTAGTTGATTTAGCATTATCTCGCGGGGGCGACCAAGTTGTTATCAAGAAAAAAGGTGTCGATGATTTCTTATTCTATGGTGGAAAAACTAATCCAATTGCCTCACAAAATCGTGTTCGGTCACGTGTTAATGCTGGAGCTTATGAACGCTTAATTTTAGATAGCGATAAGGTTATTATAATGGGTCATCGTTTTCCAGATGCTGATGCGATTGGTGCAAGCATTGGACTTGCAAAAGTAGCTTCACTTCTTGGAAAAAAAGCCCATATCGTTTTAAATAAAACAGAACTTGATAAAGCGAATGCGATTTTTATTGAAGAAGTTTTAAAAAATGAATCGCTAAATTCATACTTTATCTCAAACATTAAAGCAGTTGAACTGATGTCAAAAAACACATTACTCGTAATTGCTGATACACAAAGTTCTAATCTAGTTATCGATAGTAAATTATTACGTTTAACTAATAAAATCGCAATTTTTGATCATCATCGAAGAAATTCTGATTTTATCGAAGCGACGTTATCATATACAGATCCGTCAGTATCATCTACAGTGGAGCTTGTTGTTGATATGTTTGATTATTTTTCAAAACCAATCGATTTATCATCAGCAGAAGCTTCAATTATGCTTGCTGGAATTATGCTAGATACAAGAAGATTTATGTATAACACAAGCAAAAAAACATATGAAGCCGCTGCGATTTTAAAACAAAAAGGTGCTGATGAAAAATACGTTTCTAAATTATTAAAAGCACCGATTGATCATTATTATTCACGCGCACATTTGACTCATCGAGCTCGTGTATTTGAGAATGATTTCTTAATTTCTTCCGCAAGTGAAGATTTAATGTTTGATCGTACAGAACTTGCCGCTACAGCTGATGATTTATTAAATGTTCAAGGTATTAAAGCCTCCTTTGTTCTAGGTTATGTTGGAATGAATGAGGTTGCAATTAGTGCCAGATCTGTTGGTGAAATAAATGTTCAATTAATTATGGAAGAACTCGGTGGAGGAGGGCATTTAACAAACGCTGCAACCAGGTATCTTGGAAATGTTCGTGATGCTAGTGCTGCACTTGAGAATGTCTTGTTAAATTTAAAAAGGTAATAGTTATACAGAAAGGATTGATTTCGATGAAAATAGCAAAAGTTCATGCACATTTCAAAGGGGTTGAATCTTTTTTTTCATGCCCAATTTGTCAAACGAAAATGATTGTAGATGAAGCAAGTATTAAATGCGAAAATAATCACACGTATGATTTATCTAAATATAAATATATTAATTTTTTACGAAAAACAGTCAACACTCCTTATACCAAAGAGCTTTTTGATGCTCGTCGTGTTATATTCGAAGATGAATTTTATGATGATATACTCAACAAAATTGTCGAAATAATTTCGTCTTTTGAGACATTAGAAGAAAAAGTAGTGCTTGATGCGGGTAGCGGAGAAGGATTTTTTGCAGAAAGAATTTTAAAAAATACTCCAATTATATCACAGATGTTTGCATGTGATATCGAAAAATCCGCAGTAATTCTAGGTGCAAGATATGCTGAAAATGTGAAATTTTTTGTGGGTGAAATTGGTAATTTACCGATAAAAGATAAATCTGTTGATATCATCTTAAATATATTTTCACCAGCGAATTATGATGAATTTAAGCGAGTTTTAAAACCAGATGGAATTATGATTAAAGTAATTCCAAATAAAAACTACCTAAAAGAATTACGTCAAGCGGTAGGATTGTCACTTAAAAACGATGAATATTCTAATCAATCAGTTTTAGACTTATTTAATAAAAACCTAAATTTTATCGGAAATCATTATATTAATAAAACATTTCCTCTTAAATTGCACCAAGCTTTTTCATTTAGTCAAATGACACCGATGACATTTAATATCGAAAAATCGGAAATTGATTTGGAAAAATTAACAGAAATGACAATTGATGTACAGATTTTAGTGGGGAGGTTTAAAAATGTCTGATTTTAAATTTACTTTTGAAGAAAAGCGACAGATGAAAATAAAAATTCAACATTTTTTTGAAGAAAGTCGAAATGAAAAATTAGGCGATTTGGCTTCAGAATTAATCTTTGATTTTATATCTAGAGAACTCGGACCATTATTTTATAACATAGGAATAAACGATGCGTATAAATTAATGAATTATCGCGTTGAAGAATTATTTGAATTAGAAAAATAAAGGTGAATTGATATGGAAAAACATCTAAATAGAAGGCACTCAGTTTTGAAAATTATTTCACAAAGTAAAAAACCGATAAGCGCGAGTTTAATAGCAAAGACACTAAATGTCAGTCGTCAAATAATTGTAGGGGATGTGGCATTACTCAGAGCAGAAGGACATGAAATAACCGCTACTGCACGAGGATATCTAATGACTCCATTAAATTCCACAACTCGTTTTACAAGAAAAATCGCTTGTAAACATGGACTCGATGATACTCAAAAAGAGCTTTATATATTAGTAGATTCAAAAATTAGAGTGGAAAATGTAATTATAGAGCATCAAATATATGGGGAAATAACAGGAAATCTTGGTCTTGAAAACCGTCATGATGTTGATGATTTCATAAAAAGTTTAAAAGATAACCAAGGGAAATTATTATCGGCGTTAACCGGAGGTATACATTTACACACGGTTAGTTTCGAGTCAGAAGAACATTTTCAGACTGCGCGCGACCAACTCAAACGTGCAAATATTTTAGTAGAAAATTAATTTAATCTTATTAGGGTGAAGAAAATGAAAGTTTTAATTATTATCGATATGCAAAATGATTTTATAAATGGAGTTCTAGGTACAAAAGAAGCGCAAAATATTTTACCAAACGTGATCAAAAGAATCCAAGAATCAAAAAATGAACTTATCTTATTTACTTTTGATACCCATGATGAAAATTACCTAGATTCATCAGAAGGTAAAAATTTACCAATTATCCATTGTGTAAAGGATACAGAAGGCTGGTTATTTGAACCTAATATTATTAACGCATGGCAAAATATAAAATCTACTATCAGATTAAAAGAAATCAAGGATCATTATTTTGAAAAGCCAGTTTTTGGAAGTGTTGAACTCGTAGAATATTTGGTCAGTAGAAAAGACGAGATTAGTGAAGTAGAATTGATTGGAGTTTGTACCGATATTTGCGTGATTTCGAATGCTTTAATGATAAAAAATACGTTGCCAGAAATTCCTGTTGTTGTAGATGGGACGCTTTGTGCTGGTGTTAATCCAGAGAGTCATGACAAGGCGCTCGATGTTATGCAGATGTGCCATATAAAAGTTAAGAGGTAGAAATTGATAAATTAAATTTGGAGAAATGAAATGAAAAAAATGATAATTATACAATTGGACTAGATATTGGTACAACCACTGTTGGATGGGCGGTAATCGATGATGAATTTAATTTGGTTCAAGGGAAGAAAAAAATCACAGAAATTGACGCAGATGGGAATGTGACGAAGCGAACCTCTAGAACAAATTTGTGGGATGTGCGGTTGTTTGATGGTGCGAAACAGCGGAAAGTACTAGGTTAAAGCGAGGAGCACGTCGGAGGTATAAGCGCAGACGTGAGCGGCTCTTATATCTACAGGATATATTTTCTGAGGAGATGAACTTAAAAGATAAAAATTTCTTTTGGCGGTTAAAAGAGTCACATTTGCATCTTGAAGATAAGAATAATTCAGAAGCTGTAAAGTACCCAATTTTCAAAACAAAATCTGAAGAGAAAGCATATTACAAAAAGTTTCCAACCATTTATCATTTACGTCATCACGTAATGACACAGGAAGTTGATGATATTCGCTTAGTT